>Ga0116184_10001180_pt1 | contig 26261 bp, 35 predicted proteins | sample AD_JPNNA5_MetaG_FD_89886 | JGI IMG/M metagenome (GOLD analysis project Ga0116184, IMG submission 89886) | Active sludge microbial communities of municipal wastewater-treating anaerobic digesters from Japan - AD_JPNNA5_MetaG | ecosystem: Engineered > Bioreactor > Anaerobic > Digestate | place... | reverse complement strand
GGTGGCGATCTCGCGGTTCGACATGCCGCGGGCGAGGAGTTGGAGGATCTCGCGCTCCCGTTCACTCAGTGCCGCGGTGACACCCTCCGTCACCGTTCCGTTTGGCGGACGAGCCACGAAGTGTTCGATGAGGCGCCGCGTGATGGCCCCTCCCACGACAGATGCACCCTCGGCGACGGCGCGGATCGCCTCGACCAACTGCCGGCGCGGGACATCCTTGAGCAGGAACCCCGATGCGCCGACGCGCAATGCGCGATAGACGTATTCGTCGAGGTCGAACGTCGTGAGGATGAGCACGCGTGCCGGCGAGCCCGACCTGACGAGCGCCTCGGTGGCCGAGATCCCGTCGAGGACGGGCATCCGGATGTCCATCATCACGACGTCCGGCCGAGTCCGAGCCACCTCCCGCAGACAGGCGCGGCCGTCCCCCGCGACACCCACGACCTCGAGGTCTTCCTCGACACCCAGGATCAGCGCGAAACCGTCCCGCACCAGCGCCTGGTCATCGGCGATCACCACCTTGATCACGAGGGTTCGACCTTCAACGGGATGGTGGCCACGACTCGAAACCCTCCACCCACTGGGCCATGGCTCAACGAGCCGCCGAGCGCTTCCACCCTTTCGCGCAAGCCCAGGAGGCCGAGGCCAGCACCCCGAGTGACACCCGTGACGCGCATCGACGCGGCGTTGCTCACCTCGACGCGCAGGTGATCCGACTCGGTTGCCACCCGCACGCTGACCGCCACCGGACCGGCAAACCGGAGGACGTTCGAGAGCGACTCCTGGACGATCCGGTATGCCGTGAGGTCCAGTCCCGGACGAAGGGTCGCCGGCCGCTCGGTCTGGGTGAGCGTGACTCGGAGCCCGGCGGCGGTGAAGGTGGCGATCAGGTCCACAAGCCCGTCCAACCTCGGAGTGGGCTCCAAGGGCAATCCGTCCGGCTCGGCTCGGAGCACCCCGAGGAACTGACGCATCTCATCGAGCGCGTCGCGGGCACTCGATTGCACCGCTTGGACGGCAACCCGGGCCCGCTGCGGGTCACGCTCGAAGAGCGCATCGGCGGCTTCGGATTGGACGGCGATGACCCCGAGGGAGTGGGCGACGACGTCGTGCAATTCACGGGCGACTCTCAGTCGCTCCTCGGCCGTGGCCAGTCGGGCGGTCTCGGTGTTGGAGCTCTCCGCGGCGATGGCCCGACGGCTCCAGCCGTTGAGCCCGCGACCGATCAGCCAGGCCCCACCGAAGACCAGGACCATGAAGAGATAGTCCGATCCTGCGTCGAGCCACTCCTGGAGGAAGAGCGAGGCCAGCAGGAGAGCGCCACCGGCGGCAGCGCGACCCTCGCTGGCGTGGGCGCCGACCGACACCATCGCGATGAGGAAGACAGCAAGCGCCCACAACGAGCCCGGTGACACGGACACCATGGCCTGGCTGACGGCGGCCACCGCCACCACCGCGGCCATGGCCAGCGGACGCACCCGCCGCAGGACGAGGGCTCCACTCAGAACGATCGCCACGGGCACGGTCAGCCACAGCGGACCCTCGGGCGGCTCGTGGTGCAGGGCGCTCGCGAGGGCCACCGCCCCGATGAGCGAGGCGAGTGTCAGATCGATGACGGGGACACCGTGGATCCGGCGTGAGCGCCACGAGGTCCAGGACCCGTGCACCCCTTCAGACTACGTTTCGCCGTGGTCCGCGACCTCGGCCATTGGGATGAGAAGGCGGGCCATGGGGATGGCCGGGGCACACGGCATACGGGCCGATTGGGTGATCACGATCCTCAACCCGGGCGATGACGTGGGACTCAGCCCGAGCGCACGGTGGATGGATCATCGTTCACCGAGAAGGGAATTCGCGTCATGAGCATCGCCTCGCCCCCCACCCACTCCGCGGCCAGTGCCCTCATCAGGCAGCGGCCGGCCCTCACCGCCGGTGCGTTGCTCGTCGGAGCCATCACCTTCGCAGCGGGCGACCTCGGCCGACGTCTGGTACTTCCCGATGACGAGGTCACGGGGATCCCTGACATGGTGCGTCGCGTGCAGGCCCACTCCGGCGCGTGGTTGGCGCTGGGGCTGGCCGTCGTCCTCGGCTCGGTGGCGATGATGCCGGGCATCCTCGCGGTGGTGAGGCGCCGGCCCGGCCTCGCAGATGCGGGTCCGGACTCCGAGCTCGAGTCCGGTCGCGGCGGTCGCACGATCCTGGTCGGTGGCGCCCTGACCTTCCTCGGGCTGGTCGCCTCAGTGGCGCACGCCCTGGCCTTCTACGGGATGGCCGCCATCGACGGGACCTCGGGTGCGTCCATGGCTGCCGTCCAGGCGATGGAGGATGCCTCGAACCGCTATCCACTCTTCGTCCTGATCATCATCGCGTTCATCGCGGGGATGACCCTCGGGCCGATCGTGCTGGCGTGGGGCCTGCGCCGTGCCGGAGCGGTGCCGATCTGGGTGCCCGTCGCTGCGCTCGTCTTCGCCGTGACCGGCACGTTGAGCGGGGCGGTTGCCGGTGTCGTGGGTCTGCTCGCTGCCGTCGTCACCTTCGGAATGATCGCCCGCACACTGATCCGAGGCTGACTGCCACGGCGAGCGTGGTCAGCGACGATCGTAGATCTCGCGGCGATGACCGACCGCGAGGACCAGGATGACCAGCACGCCGTCATGGATGTCGTAGACGATCCGGTAGTCCCCGGTGCGGACTCGCCACTCGCCATCGCCCCCAGCGAGTTTCCTCGCGCCCGGGGGTCGGGGGTCATCGGCGAGCAGTTCGATCGCTGCTTGGATGCGCAGTCGTGCCGCGCTGTCCAGCTTTCGCAGTTGTCGAGCAGCAGCCGGACTGAGGTCGACGCGATAGGTCATGCGAGACCGAGGTCGGCCTTGACCTGCTCCCACGGGATCGCGCCCTCGGCATCAACTTCGGCGCGAGCCGCCCGGGCCGCCTCGATGTCGGCCAGATCCTCAGCGGCCTCGATCAGTCGGTCCAGATCATCAGCGTCGATGACGGCAGCGACCCGTTGGCCTCGCCGCGTGAGGTAGATGGGGTCGTGGCGCACCCGAGCCTCGTCGACGACGTCGGCGAGGCGGGCGCGCGCATCCGTCACGGTGAGTTCGGCCATAGCATCCATTGTGCGCTGAAAGCGCTGAATTGTACATTTCGGTGCTCGAGCGAGAGCCGAACGCTACGGTCGAGCATGGCCAACGACACGGCATACACGATTGCGCCTCTGTCCACCGAGACCTGGTCGGCCTTCGACGATCTCGTGCTGCGGCACAACGGGATCTTTGGTGGCTGTTGGTGCACGTGGTTCCACGGCGGGCATCCGAGTTGCGAGGGGCGCGGGGAGACCGCGGAGGGCAACCGCGCGATCAAGAAGCGGCTCGTCGAGGAAGGCGTCGCGCACGCCGCGCTCGTCATGGTCGGTGACGAGGCGATCGCCTGGGCCGAGTTCGGGACACCGGAGGAGTTGCCCTCGCTGCACCACTTCAAGCATTACGAGGCGACCCAGATGGAGGTGCCCGACTATCGAATCACGTGCGTCTTCGTCGACAAGCGCCACCGGCGGCAGGGCGTGACCGAGTTGGCGATCAACGGCGCGCTGGATCTCATTGCCCAGGCCGGTGGTGGCCGGGTCGAGAGCTATCCGCACGACATGACCGAGCAGACCAAGAAGATGTCGTCGTCCTTCCTCTACAACGGCACGCGTCGGCTCTACGAGCGACTGGGCTTCACCTACGACCGACCCAAGGGGCTCAAGAACTGCGTCATGGTCAAGGTCGTCGACCCCGCCTGACGGCCGTGCTGGGGAAGTTGGCGCAGGTCCTTTGCGTTCAGGGGCGCCCTTCGCGTTGACGGGCGTCCTTGCAGGGGCGCCCCTCGACGTGAAGGACGCCCCTCAATCGGAAGGACCTGCGCAAACCCGGCGTATGCCGGAAGCCCACTCCCGGCATACGCCGGCTTTGACGTGTCAGCGGGAAGGAGGCCGACCGCCGAGTCGAAGTCGTGACCTGGCTACGGGGTGCGTCCGGGCGTGATCTGGGCCACAGTGTGCAGATGGTCCGTCGACGTACCTTCCTCGCCGGCTCCGTCGCGAGTCTGGCCCTCGCCGGCTGCGGGGTGACGCGCGGCGAGAACGCGGGCGCCCGACGGCTGCGGATGATGATCCCGAATCGACCAGGCGGCGGCTACGACCTCACCGGGCGCGCGGCCGTGAAGGTCATGGAGGACGAGGACATCACGCCGCGCTTCGAGGTCTTCAATGTCGTGGGCGCGAGCGGCACAGTGGCGATGGCCCGGCTCATCAACGAGGCCGGCAACGACAACCTGCTCCAGTGCATGGGGCTCGGGGTCGTCGGCGCGGTCTACACGAACAAGTCCGATGCGCGCGTCTCGCTCGCGACGCCGATCGCCCGACTCATCCAGGAGGACGAGGGCGTGGTCGTGCCGGCGGACTCGCCCTTCAAGACGATCGACGACTGTGTCTCCGCATGGAAGGCCGATGTCAAGGGGATGACCGTCGGCGGTGGCTCCTCGCCCGGCGGACCGGATCACCTCTTCCCGATGGAGTTGGCACGCGCGGTCGGGATCAAGCCGGCGGACGTCAACTACACGCCCTACGACGGTGGCGGCGAGATCCTCGCGGCCCTCCTCGGCTCCAAGCTCGACATGGCGACGACCGGTCTGGGTGAGTTTGCCGAGCAGATCAAGAACGGCAAGGTGCGAGTGCTCGCGACCTCGGGCGAGAAGGCGCTCGAGGGCACCGACGCTCCGGCACTCAAGGAGGCCGGCATCGACCTCACCTTCACCAACTGGCGCGGGATCCTCGCCCCACCCGACATCTCCGGGGAGCGCACGGCCGAGTTGATCGCTCTCCTCCAGAAGATGCACGACAGCAAGGCGTGGCAGGACGTGTTGGTCAAGCGCGAGTGGACCGATGCCTTCATCACCGGGGATGAGTTCGGCACCTTCCTCAAGGAGCAGGACGACCGGGTCGCGACGACCTTGAAGGAGTTGGGGCTGGCATGAGTGCCGACATCACGCCCGTGCCGCCAGGCCCCGAGCCGCATGTCGAGGCCCGACCTCCACGGACCCGGGACCTGTCCCAGTTCGTCGTCGTCGGGGTCCTCGTCGTCATCGGGCTCTTCGCGATCATCAGCACGTGGGACGTCGTGGCCGGCTTCGCCAAGTCCGACCCCCTCGGGCCGCGAGCCTTCCCGGCCTTCATCGGCGTGGTCTGCTTGGTGCTCGCTGCGATCCTCGCCTGGCGCACCCTCGCTGGAGACGTGCCCGAGGAGGACGGCGGCGAGGACGTCGACCTCAGCCAGCGGCCGGACTGGGCGACCGTCGGCAAGCTCGTCGCGATCTTCGCCCTCAACGTCGCCATGGTCTCATTCCTCGGCTGGGCGATCACGGGAGCCCTGCTCTTCGCCGGGACGGCGTGGGTGCTCGGCAGTCGGACGCCGGTGCGCGACCTGATCATCGGGACGGTGCTCTCGGTCGGCTCCTTCTATGCCTTCTATGTCGGGCTCGGGGTCCCGATCCCGCCCGGCATCCTGGACGGGATCCTCTGATGGACGCCTGGAACGGACTCATGGAGGGCTTCGCCACGGCCCTCACCCCGATGAACCTGCTCTTCGCCTGCATCGGCGTGCTCCTCGGCACTGCGGTCGGCGTGCTCCCGGGCATTGGCCCGGCCATGACCGTGGCCCTGCTGCTGCCGATCACCTACAACGTCGAGCCAGCGAGCGCCTTCATCATGTTCGCCGGCATCTACTACGGCGGCATGTACGGCGGATCGACGACCTCGATCCTCCTCAACACCCCCGGCGAATCGTCCTCGGTCATCACAGCCCTCGAAGGCAACAAGATGGCCAAGGCCGGGCGAGCGGCGCAGGCCCTGGCGACCGCCGCGATCGGCTCCTTCATCGCCGGGTCGATCGGCACCGCGCTCATCGTCGCCTTCGCACCCACCATCGCCACGGCAGCCGTCCAACTCGGCGCCCCGAGCTACTTCGCGATCATGGTCCTCGCGCTCGTCGCCGTGACCGCGGTCCTCGGCGCAAGCAAGCTCCGCGGCTTCATCTCGCTCTTCATCGGCTTGGCCATCGGGCTCGTCGGCGCCGACCTGCTCACCGGCCAGAACCGCATGACGATGGGCATCCCCCTGCTCTCCGACGGGATCGACATCGTCGTCGTCGCGGTCGCGATCTTCGCCATCGGTGAGGCCCTCTGGGTGGCCGCACACTTGCGCCGCCGCCCACTCGAGGTCATCCCGGTCGGGCGCCCGTGGATGGGCAAGGAGGACTGGAAGCGGTCGTGGATGCCGTGGCTGCGCGGCACGGCATACGGCTTCCCGTTCGGGGCCCTCCCGGCCGGCGGCGCCGAATTGCCCACCTTCCTCTCCTATGTCACCGAGAAGAAGTTGACCAAGCACCCCGAGGAATTCGGCAAGGGCGCGATCGAGGGCGTTGCTGGACCCGAGGCAGCCAACAACGCTTCTGCCGCAGGCACGCTCGTCCCGATGCTCTCCCTCGGGCTCCCGACCAATGCGACGGCCGCGATCATGCTCGCCGCGATGGCCGGCTACGGCATCCAGCCCGGCCCGGCCCTCTTCGAGGAGAACGGCGACCTCGTCTGGGCGCTCATCGCCTCGCTCTTCATCGGCAACGCACTCCTGCTCATCCTCAACCTGCCGCTCGCACCGGTCTGGGCCAAGTTGCTCCGCACTCCGCGGCCCTATCTCTATGCCGGCATCCTCTTCTTCGCCAGCCTCGGCGCGTATGCCGTGAACCTCCAGTGGTTCGACCTGCTGCTGCTCCTCGTGCTCGGGCTGCTCGGTCTGCTCATGCGGCGCTTCGGCCTGCCCGTCCTGCCGATGATCATCGCCGTCATCCTCGGCCCACGGCTCGAATACCAGCTCCGACAGGCCCTCCAACTCTCCAGTGGCGAGTGGTCCACGCTGTGGTCGGAGCCCGTCGCGGTCGTCGTCTATGTCTTCCTCGCGCTGCTCTTCATCGTGCCGATGGTCCTGAAGCGCGTGCGTGGGGCTCATCCCGTGGCCGATGCCGACGTCACGTCCGGCTCCGATTCCGACCAGAAGGTGGGTTCATGACCGTCGCCGTTGCCTACATGCCCGGTCCCGAGGGGGATGCGGCGGTCGATGCCGCCATCGCCGAGGCCAACCTTCGAGGCACCAGTGTCGTCGTCATCAATGCGACCCGCGGCGATGCCCTCGTCGACACCCACTACGCCACGCGTGCCGGGGTCAAAACCCTCGACGAGCGACTGGCCGAGGGGGGCATCGACCATGAGATCGTCCGGCCCATGGGTCCGGACCTGGCGGATCTGATCCTCGACGCCGCCGAGAAGGCCGGGGCGACGCTGCTGGTGGTCGGTCTGCGGAGACGCACCCCGGTCGGGAAGTTGCTTCTCGGCAGCGTCTCCCAGCGGCTCCTGCTCGACGCGAAGATGGCCGTGCTCGCCGTGCATGCGGCTCCGTCCACACACTGAATCCTGCTGGGGGACGAGCCGAGTCACGGTGAAGGATCGCCCGTCCCCTGGCACGGGTGAACCTTCACCGGAGTCGTATTCAGCGGTCGAGCACGACCTCGGCCGAGCCACCCTTGCGGCGCCACAACACGAGCACGACGACACCGACCACCGTGTAGCCCAGCGCGCTGACCGCCCAGATGGTCGGGGAGTCGACGGAGAGCCCCATCAGCGTGCCGACCAGCGTGGCCAGGTGCATCCCTGCGTGGATGCCGACGGCTGGCCAGAGGGAACGTGTGAGGAGCACGAGTGCGGCGGCGCAGAAACCGAATGCGGTCGGGTTGAGCAGGTAGATCAGCCGCTCGAGCGTCGACTGCTGGCCGCCGCTGGAGAAGAAGTGCAAGGAGCCGAAGGCGACAGTCGAGACGGCCACGGCGACGAGCGGACGGTTGCGCAGCACCTGCATGAGCCAGCCCCGCATGATCAGCTCCTCGGGGAAGCCCTGCATGAACATCCCGCGCACGACCGCCAGCAGGACGCCGAGCCACAGGGGCGTGCCGAGGTCGGCGACCTCACGACCCGTCGACTGCAACGGGACGGCGGTGCCCAGCGTTACGGCAAAGGCGATCGCGAGACCGAGACCGAGCAGCCCGAGGGAGGAGCGCGTCCAGACGACTCCGGCGTCGCGCAGGCGTCGCCCCTCGAGACGGGTCATACACAACCAGACGAGGAAGAGCGCGGCGAAGGTGGGTGCCGCCAGGGTGACACTCATGGGGAGTGACCCGATGGCATTGGCCGGGTCGTTGAGCCAGGCAACGGCGTCCGGGAAGAACATCAGAGGTGCCTGGAACAGCAGCGGCGAGAAGGCCGCGATCAGCATGATCACCGGGGCGATGAGGATCCGCACCCAGAGAGGCCACCGCGGGAACCTGGGCCGTGCGGGTGGCGAGGTCGTCGATGAGGCCGGCGACGAGGCGGGCGAGGGAACTGAGGGCTGGGTGTTTGTCATGCCTCCAGCGTTGCCGGACGGACGGCATACGCCCTCCCCCTCCGGTCACGACTACGGGACCGCACCCATGACCCAGGTCACGGGTGTCACCCCGCTTACCGACCTAGGCTCGGACCATGCTGCACATCTCGAAGCGGGCCCGGCTCATGCTGGACCTGCTCTTCGGTGCCGGCGTGGCCTCGGCCCTGCTCACGGTCGTGGGGGTGGCGATCGAGATCTCGTGGGTCCGGTCCGCGGCGGCCCTGGTCGTCCTCATCGGTGCGATCGCCGCCTGGGTCACCTGGCGGCGCGGTGTCGCGCAGGAGCGGGCCGTCATCGTCCTCATCGTGTGCGCGACCGTGCTCCCGTTGGTCGGGGACGGTTCGGGCGTGCTGCCCCTCTTCTTCGTCGCTCTGGTCGTGCTCATGGTCGAGCGCGGGCCGCGGGCGGGGATCATCGCGGCCGCGGCCCTGATCGTGGGTACGTGGCTGCTCATGGCGCTCGTCTACCACCAACCCGCCGAGCGGCTCGTGCCCCAGGTCATCGGCACGGTCGCCCTGCTCGGCCTCGGCCTGCTGATCGCGCAACTGGTGCGCGAGACCGACCAGGCCAGGCGCGAGAACGAGCGCCTCCTCGCGGAGCTGCGCGCCTCACTCGACAGCGAGAAGGACCATGTCCTTGCGCAGGAGCGTGCCCGCTCGGCCAGTGACCTGCACGACGGTCTCGGCCATCAACTGACGGCGATGCAGATGGGGCTCGACTTCGCCGATCGGATGCGGACGCGGGACCCCGACGCGGCGTGGGAAGAAGTCGCCCGGGCCCGCGACCTGTCAGCCGCCGCCCTGGACCGGATGCGGGTCTGGGTCCGCGCCCTCGACCCCGTGCCCGTCGGATCACTCACCGGCACAGCGGCTTTCGAAGCAGTCGCCGATGCCTTCCGCGGCACCGGGCTCGAGGTCAACGTCACCACCGTTGGCGCCGAGCAACCCCTCGATCGCGAGCGCGCCCTCTTCTGCCTCCGGGTGGTGCAGGAGGGCCTGACCAATGCTCTGCGTCATGGCGGTGCGCGCCGGGTCGATCTCGTCGTCGACCACGCCGACGGCCTCACCCTCACCCTCACCGATGACGGCACCGCACCGGAAACGACGGGGTATGCCGTGGCCACCGGCTACGGGTTGCGTTCCCTTGCCGAGCGGGCCGGTCGGCTCGGCGGGGATGTCGATGCGGGGTGGAGTGACGACGGGTTTCGGCTCCGCGCCCACCTGCCGGAGCCGGCGGCGGGGGTGGCATGACACGGGTGCTCGTGGTCGATGACCAGCAGCTGTTGCGCCGCGGACTGCGGATGCTGCTCGGCACGGTGGACGGCATCGAGGTCGTCGGCGAGGCCGCCAACGGGGAGGAGGCCCTGGCGCTCATCCCACGCCTGCTGCCGGACGTGGTCGTCACCGACGCCCGGATGCCGCAGATGGACGGACCGGGACTCGTCGCCGCATGTCGTGAGCGGCATCCGCAGCTGCCCGTGTTGGTGCTGACGACCTTCGATGAGCCCGACGTCGTGCGCGGCTCGCTCGGCGCCGGCGCTGCCGGATTCCTGCTCAAGGATGTTTCTCCCGATCGCCTAGCCGAGGGCATCTGGGCGGCCGAGCGCGGCGAAGTCGTGATCGACCCCCGTGTGGCCCGCGTCGCTCTCGGCAGGTCCGCCCCGGAGTCGGTCGCCGATGACCCGCTCGCGATCCTCACCCGCACCGAGCGGGCCGTGGCCGAGCGAGTCGCGCGCGGGATGACCAATCCCGAGATCGCCGCGGACCTGGTGGTCGCCGAGGGCACGGTGAAGAACCACCTCACCGCCTTGCTGCGCAAGCTCGACCAGCCCAACCGGACGGCCATGGCGCTGCTCCTACACGAAGCCTTCGGTCGCACGGACTCCCCCGCGGAGTGACGGGCGTCGCCGGCTGGAAACCCGTGAGTGCTGGCCCATGTCCAGCCGTCAGGCCACCGCTGTGCGGATGTGACTGAGCACCAGGCCGACCGGGACACTGACGAGCATGAGGAGCAGGAGGCCCCGATAGGCCCACACGACAAGGCCATTCGGCAAATGGCGAGAGTGGAGGAGAGCCAACGCCAGGGCAACGAGGCAGGCCACGCCGCCCACGTCGACCATCCATGACTCGCGGCGCAGGGTCCCGACCATGACGTGGACATTCCCGAAGAGCCACAACGCGAAGAGCACCCACCCATGGCGGGTCCCCCGAGGCCCGAGCATGCGCGCCGCACCCAGGGCCACTTGGCCCACCCCGACGACGAGCACCAGGTAGGCCGCGAGCCAACTTCCCTTGACCAACGCAAGAGGTCCCGTCACCGCGGCCACCAGACCACCGAGGACGATCGCGAGGCCACCCACCGCTGCCATCACCAGGCCGGGGCGGTCGAGGGTGCGCATCTTGGCACCGTACCCCTGCCATCCCAACCCCCCGCCACAGACCAAGGCGAGGTATGCCGGGAGCCGGCTCCCGGCATACCCGGCCTTGGTCTGTGGTGGGGGCTGTGGCTCAGCCCTTCGTCAGGTCCTGGGCGAGCATGACGAGGATGCCGCTCGGGCCGCGCAGGTAGGTGAGTCGGTAGACGTCCTGGTAGTTGGCGACACCGCGCAGCGGATGGCATCCGTGCCTGGCCGCGATCTCGAGCGAGGCATCGATGTCGTCGACCGAGAAGGCCACGCGATGCATGCCGATCTCGTGGGGCAGAGTGGGTTCGGTCTCGATGGCGTCGGGATGGAGGTACTCGAAAAGCTCGAGTTGGCCGTGGCCGTCGGGCGTCTGGAGGACGGCGATCTTGGCGTGGTTGCCGTCGAGCCCGACCGCGGTGTCGGCCCACACCCCTTGGACCGTGTCGCGACCCAGGACCGTCAGGCCGAGGTCGGTGAAGAAGGCGATCGCCGCGTCGATGTCGCGGACGGCGATGCCGACGTTCTCGAGTCTGATGGCCATCTGTCCACGTTAGGCGACCTCAGGGCGCCTGTGGAAAAGTCCGGTCGCCTGTCGGTCCGATTGGCGAGAATCGGGGCAACGAGAGGACAGGCCATGGGGAACAGAAGCAAGGGGAGAGCGGCGCACCGCCAGCGATCCCGACCGGCGGAAACGAGCGCCAACCAATGGGGCCCGGGGCAGGAGCCACGGGATCCGTCGGATGAGGTGCGCGCGCTGATCGGAGCCGCGATCGAGGACTTGAGTTGGGAGCGGTTGGCCCGCTTCGACGACCACGTGGTCCTGATCGCAGCCCGGTGCGGCGAGCCCGGTCCACGAGCGATGGTCGTGGGCACGCTGACGGATGTCCTGGGCCAACGGCTGACGCAGGCGTGGGAGGGCGGATGGCAACCGGCAGACCTCCACCGAGCGGCGCTGCGCCGCAGCACCAAGGCCGTCGGGGACTTCCTCATGCACCAGATCCGGCACGACCTCAGCCGCTTCGCCCGCGACACGGTGCATCCGAGTTGGTGGTCCCAACTCGACGAGTTGCTTCCGGGATCGGCTCATCTCAAGGACCCGATCAATGCCGGGCGTGCCGCCGGGATGAGCTGGCTGAGCGTCATCGACGTGGCCGTGCGCAGCATCCACCTGCTCGCCGTCCTGCCGCGGATCCAGCGGATCACTCCTCTGCCGGGGACCTGGGTGCGGACGACCGCTGCGGCCACGTCGGAGGTGGACGAGCGGATCCTGGCTCGCGTGCGGATGCTCCTGGCCAAGGCCGAGTCGACCACCTTCGAGGCCGAGGCAGAGACCTTCACGGCTGGTGCAGCCGCCCTCATCGTTCGCCACCGCATCGACGAGGCGCTGCTCGCCGAGACCGATCAGCAGGCCGCACGCGATGGTGCTCAGGCCCGCCGGATCGGCATCGACAACCCCTACGAGCAGCCGAAGGTCCAGTTGCTCGGTGCAGTGGCCCACGCGAACTCCTGTCGTGCCGTCTGGAGCAAGGAGCTGGGGTTTGCCACGGTGATCGGCTTCCCGTCCGACCTCGATGGTGTCGAACTGCTCTTCACGTCACTGCTCGTGCAGGCCACCCGCACGATGACGGCCACTGGACAGCGCTCGGTGCAGGGGGCCCATCGCCGATCACGGACCTTCCGCTCTTCCTTCCTCACCTCGTTCGCGATGCGAATCGGCGAGCGCCTGCGCCAGACCACCGCCCAGGAGGAGGAACGCGTTGGTGCCGAGCGTGGGGCTGCCACCGGCTCACGACTGCCTGCCCTCATCGAGCGGGAGCAGCACGTCAAAGAGACGCTGACCGAACTCTTCCCGCAGACGGTGCCGACTCGGTCCCGAGCCACCTACGACGCCGAGGGTTGGCGGCAGGGTCGACAGGCAGCAGACGTCGCGAACATGGACGTTCGAACCAAACTTGCAGGCCCTCGGTGAGATATACAGGAAGAAATCTGCCTGTTATGGTGGATTTCATGGCGCTCAACATCAAGGACCCGGACACCGATCGGCTGGCACGTGAACTTGCCGAAGCGACCGGTGAGTCGATCACGGTCGCTGCCCGTCGAGCGATCGAGGAGCGCCTGCAGCGTGTGCGCGCGCAAGCCGCTGCGGGGGCCCGGGCGAACGACCTCGAGGCGATCATCGCGCGTGGCCGAAGGCGTCGAGTGTTCGATGAGCGCACTGCCGACGAGATCCTCGGCTATGACGGCAGCGGTCTCCCCCGATGACGGTGGTGGTCGACACATCGGCGCTCGCCGCCGTGGTCTTCGGCGAGCCCGATGCGGAGGCATTCCTCGCGGCGATGAGACGTTCAGCCGGTGACCTCCACATCGGTGCGGCAACACTGGTCGAGGCATCCATCGTCATCGAAGCCAAGCAGGGGCCCGAGGCTGTCGACGACATGCACTCCCTTCTGGCCGGCGTCAATGGCCAGGTCGTCGCTGTCGACGAGGCCCAGGCGCTCTTGGCGCACGCGGCGTGGCGCCGCTTCGGCAAGGGGCGACACCCGGCGGCACTCAACCTCGGGGATTGTTTCGCCTACGCCTTGGCGAAGTCGACCGGCTCGGCTCTCCTCTTCAAGGGTGGCGACTTTGCCCAGACAGACATCGCCAGCGCCTTGTGAGATGTCCCTGACGGTTCCTTGAGCCTGGCGAAAACTGCTTGCCGCCGCCACAGGTCGCGGCAACGATGACGGGGTGGAGGTGCAGGCACAGGTCGCCCAGGGTGTCGTGGTCGGCCGCCCAGAGGGCAGCCTTGCCGTCTTCAAAGGCATTCCGTATGCCGTGGCGCCGGTTCGCTTCAGCGCTCCCCAGTCGCCCTCCGACTGGTCTGCCCCTCGCCCCGCGCTGGCCTTCGGACCGGCACCACCCCAGTCCGGCGTCGCGGACGATTCGGACAGCGATGGCAACGACTGGCTCACGGCCAACGTGTGGTCGCCCGGCCTGACCGGATCACTCCCGGTGATGGTGTGGATCCAAGGGGGCGGCTACCTGTTCGGCAGCTCTGGCCTTCCTGAATACGACGGGAGCCGACTGGCGACTGACGGCGTGGTCGTGGTGACCTTCAACTACCGGGTCGGGTTCGAAGGATTCGGTTTCATCGATGGGTCGCCGATGAACCGCGGCCTGCTCGATCAGGTGGCCGCCCTTGAGTGGGTCCGGGACAACATCGCTGCCTTTGGTGGTGACCCGGCACAGGTCACCGTCTTCGGTCAATCGGCCGGCGCTGGGTGCCTCGCCTCGCTTCTGGTGATGCCCCGCGCACGTGGACTGATCCATCGGGCCATCGTGCAGAGCATGCCGGGCGCCTTCTTCACACCAGCGTTGGCCGAGGACATCGCAGCCGTCGTTGCAGGTGAACTCTACTGCACCCCAAGGGAACTGGCTGACGTGGATCCAGAGTTGCTCACGCTCGCCAGCGACTCCGTCCTGGGCGACATGGCCCGGCACAGCGATCGGTGGGGGCGCACGGCATACGCCGGCATTCCCTACGCCCCCATCGTCGATGGGGACATCCTCCCCACCACCCCATGGCAAGGGATCGACGGATCGATCGACCTCATCGTCGGACACACCCGGCACGAGCAGCGACTGCTCACCCTCATGGCGGGTGACCTCGGTGCAGTCACTCGGGCACAGGCCGACGAGAGCCTCACGGTGTTCGCACCGGATCCAGACCGCTATCGCGATCTCTGGCCCGACCCGGAGGAATGCCACGAGGTCGTGCGCTCCGACTGGCTCTTCCGGATGCCGTCGCTGAAGTTGGCCGAGGCTCAAGTGGCCGCCGGCGGCCGAGCCTTCCTCTACGAACTGACCTGGCCCGCTCCGGCGATGGGTGGAGCACTCGGCGCGTGCCACGGCCTCGATGTCCCGCTGGTCTTCGGCAACCTCACTGTGGGCGCGACGGCCATGCTCATCGGCGAGCCCACCCCCAAGGCGCATACCGTCTCGGAGCAGCTGCGGACGGCGTGGACGCAGTTCGCGATCACGGGCGACCCGGGCTGGGACTCCTTCGACGGCACAGCCAATGGGGCCGTTCGCGTCTTCGATGTCGAGCCGAACGTCACGACCTATCCCGAAGCAGAATCACGCGAAATCTGGTCCTCGATTGCTGACTTGGGCGTTCTCGATCTGACCTCGTGAGCCCGCCACGGCGAAGCCAGAAACGAATGCGTGCCTCCAACGCCAAGGGTCAGGATCGGCGCAGGCCCCACGCGATCGAACCGAAGACCGCGACGAGCGCGACATTCACCGCCACCGCCACGGGCGGCAGGTTGCCGATGTGCGCGACCGGCCAAGCCACCACAGCAACCCCGAGCAGCCATGACTGCCAACGGTGACCGAGCCGAGCCAACGCCCATGCGGCCAGCGCAAGAGACAGCGGGAAGAAGAGTCCGATCGGCTTGATGATGTTGGCCGGCCCCGCCCGATCGACGAGTTGCAGGTCGCCGACCGACATGTGGATCGCCTCGAACCCATAGGCCGCATTGCCCACGCAGCCGATGACACCGACGAACACCAGGGCCGCTGTCAGTCGCGAGCGGGCCGGGAGCCAGAAGGCAACACGCAGGATCACGAGCCCATAGGCGATGGCACCCACCACGTGGAGGGCTCCCGCGAGTCCGTCTCCCCAGCCGCGCGCGGCATAGATCGTGTCGACGGCGAGATAGAGCAGCGGCGCGACGAACAGGCTCGCCGTGAGCAGTCTCGCCAGCGGTCCCGGCCCGAGCGCAGGACCGTCGGCGGGCGCGGCAGTCGTGGAGTTGTAGGCGGATGAGGTGGCAGCCGTGGTGTTGGGCTGGCCGGTGAGAGCGATCATGGTCACTGCCTTTCGTTCTGTGTTGTCGGTCGTGGACCACCTCAGGCTGTGCGCAGTCACCCCCTTCGCACACCGGGGTTGTCCCTGAACCCGAAAAGCAGGGATAACCCTGTGCCCGGACAATCACCCGACTGCCACGATGGGCCCATGACCGAGTTGTCCACGCCCCGCGGTCGCGGCGTGCTCCCGCTGCTGCTCCTCAGCGGCGTGGTGATCGCAGTCGTCCTCGGTCTGGCACGAGGCGTCTGGCTGACCAACCTCCACAACGGCGTCCTCGGGCTGGCCTTCACCGCGGTCGGCGCGTGGCTCTTGCGGGAACGACCGGGCCAACGCCTCGGGCGCCTCTTCCTCGCCACCGGTGTCGTCGAGACGGTCATGTTCTACGGCCGTCAGGTCGGACACTCCCCGACCGGCTCGATCGGCGAGGAATGGTGGGCCTGGCTCGGCGTCTGGCCCCTGGCCATCGGCGTCGGACTGACCACCCTGTGCGTGCTCCTCTTCCCCGACGGTCGCCTCCCGACGCCGCGATGGCGATGGGTCGTCGCGGTGCTCGGCGTGGCCCTCGCCGTCTCGGCACTGCTCTCGGCGCTCTGGCCGGTGGAATACGCGGACGCCGGCATCGCCCGCCCCCATCCCTTCACTGTGCCCGGCGGGTCCGTCGCCACGTCCGTGTGGTCGGCACTCGCCCATCCTTCGTATGCCGTGTGCCAACTTCTCTGGCTGGTCGCCGTTGTCATCCGCTGGGTCACATCGGGCCCACTCGTCCGACGCCAGTTGGCTGTCCTCGTCGGCCCGGTCGCGGTGGCGGCGATCACCCTCGTTGCCGGTTTGGCGCTGTGGGACACCCCGACACCCGGCGTCCTCGCGGCCTGTCTTGTCCCGGTGGGAGCGGGATGGGCGGTGATCCACGGACGCAACCTCGCGGCATACAAAGCCCTCACCTGGCTCTCGCGAACGCAGGGTGAGGGCAGCGACCTGCCCGGCGAACTGGCCCGGACGATCGCCGATGCCCTCGGGGCCGAGGCCGCAGCGGTGTGGGTCGGCGACGAGGACGCTCTCGTCGCAGTGGGGACCTGGCCGGAGACCGGAGCAGAGGTGGAACCGATCGGCCTCACCGGACTATGTGGGACCGAGGTGATCGTCAGGACTGTGGTCCGTGGCGGGGTGGTCCGCGGCGCCCTCACGGCGAACAGGACTGGCGCACAGCCCCTTTCACCCTCCGAGAATCGCCTGCTCGCCGATCTCGCGGGTCAGGCCGGGCTCGTGATCGAGCACCTCAGCGTCACCGACCTGCTCGAGCAGCAGGCCCATCGCCGGCTGCCGCAACTGACGGCTCGGGAGAACGAAGTCCTCGAACTCATGGCGCGCGGCCTGTCCAACGCCGCGATCTGCGAGCAGTTGCACCTGTCGATCAAGACGGTCGAACCGGTGGTGAGCTCGATCTTCACCAAGCTCGGGCTGCAGGCAGAGTCTTCGAGCAACCGGCGGGTCCTGGCAGTCGTCGAGTTCCTCAGGAGCCGAGAGGCCTGAGACCGTCGCCGTGGCAGACTCGCGAGCGTGACGACGGATCCCGGGCCACCTGGACCCACGGCGCGCGGACTCGAACGCGGGTGGTTCGGCGTGCCGCTCGTCGCCTATGCAGGGCTGGCCTTCGTGATCGCCGCCGTCTGGGTCGTGGTCTGGCCCTCCGACAAGGCCGCCGGGGTCGACGGCCCGATGTGGTTCGCGCTGCGCTGGGGCCACGCGGCGGCGTGGGGTTTCCTCGGGCTCGCCCTGTTGGCCCGCGCCTTCCGAGCCGACCGCCTCACCCGACCCTTCGGACTGGTTGCGGGCGCGGCATACGTTGCGTTTGTGGTCAGTCTGATCGGCGCGGGCTGAGGTCCCTCTCAGGGAGTGCGCGCGACCCAGCGTGCGACCAGTTCGGTGTCGTCCAGCTCGCCGGTCTCGGCGAACCCGAGCGAGGCATAGAGGGCTCGCGCCACCGTGTTGTCTGGGGAGATCGACAGTGCGACATTCGGGCAGTCCGGCTCGGCGGCGAGCTGGTCGCGGAGTTGGATCATCAGGGCACTCCCGAGCCCTCGTCCTTGATGCGCTCGGTCGATGACGACGCCACCGATCCACCGGCTGTGGTCGTCGTCGACACCCCACATGGCGAAGCCGACGACCGTGTCGTCGAGGATGGCGGCCACGGGTTGCCAGGTGTCCTCATAGGCGCACAGGCAGAGGTAATGACTGACGTCGGCGACGAAGGCACGCTGCTCCGGCAAGACCCGCAGGGCCTCACAGGCTCGCCAAGTCTGCGCCGACACGGGTTCGATGCGCAGTGTCATGACGACCCCACAGCATCCGCGAGCCGTACCGCATGAGCCGGCCCCACGGCATACGCGATCATTTCGGTTGCCCCGCGCGAAGGGGCAGCCGGACGACGACTTCGCCATCCTCGATCTCGCCCGTCGGCACGAACCCGAGCGAACGATAGAGCGGCTCCGGTGTGCCCTTGCCGGGCACCCAACTCGTCTCGACCCACTCGTGCCCGTCGGCGCGCATCTGCTCGATCCACTCGGTGAGCACGCGTCGGCCGATCCCGCGCTGCTGGTGGCGTCGATCGACGAGGAAGCGCCAGAGGTAGGGGCCGTTGTCGGAGTACATGAGGAAGCCAACCGGCTCACCATCGGCCTCGATGCCCCGCAGGATCGGCGGAAGCGGACGACCGTTTCGCTCCTCCGGGAAGTTGGCATCGGCATACGAATTCTGAACGCTCGCGACGAACCTCTCCTGCGAGCGATGCACTGCCAACCGTGAATAGGCCCAGCGGTTGTCCTGGGTGATCTCGACGAGGCGGACCTGCGTCGGTGGAGTGCGCGGGCGATTGCGCCAATCGCGCCACTCCTGCGCGGTCATCGAATAGTGGACGTTGTCGTCCCAGGTGCCGCGCCACCAGAAGGACTCCTTGGTGTGGACCTCGAAGGTCAGGCCGAGGCGCTCGAGCAGGCGTTGGGAGGCGAGATTGTCCTTGGAGAGCTCGGCTTGGATCCGATGGAGGCCGTGGTGCTCGACGAGGTGGGCGATGAGGGCGTCGACGGCCTCATGGGCGATGCCTCTCCCCTGCGCGGACGGGATGAGGGTGAAGCCGATCTCGGCGATGCCCCCGTGCTCGTGGATCCCGATGTAAACATCGCCGACGAGTTCGCCGTCGAGCTCGATCGCGACCTGATGATGGCCCCCGGGCCCGACATCGGTGAGGCCCTCATGGGCCGCGACCAAGGCGCGCGCTTTGGACTCCGGATAGGGCAGGTCCCAATCCTGGAGCTCGGCAACCGCAGGATCATTTCGGTATGCCGTGAGCGTCTCGACATCATCCTCCCGCCCGAACCGCAGGATGAGTCGATCGGTCCGCATCGGGAAGGGCTCGCCGGATGGTCCGTCGCTCATCGCGTCAGGATCCTCCCCGCTCGATCGCTCGGGCAACCGAGTTCTTCAGGGGTGTCCACGGGCGAACAGAGGCTCGGAACGGACGGAGGCTGCAGGCGTGCCCTCCCACATCGAGCGGACGCGCTTCTTGTAAGGGCCGCCCAGGAAGTGGAGCAGCACGAACTTGACCGGCGCCGGCACCACGCCCGTGATGACCGGTTGGATCTCCTCGGCGAGCCCGTCGATGGCCCAGTGGCCGATGAAGGCGAGCTCGCTCTTGGGCCGATCCTGGAGCGGATGTTCGTAGGCATCCCAATCGGCCTGGGTGACGGAGTCCTCGACGACCGGCATCAACTCGAGTTCCTCCCGCTCCAAGTGCGGATAGAGCGGTCCCCTCAGCCCTTCGACGGCCGCGGTGAGTCGAGCAGTCCTGTCCTGCAGGGGAATCGAGTCGTCCTGCGCGGAGCGACTGGCGTCGATGATCTCTGCCATGGGCTCCTGGATGCCCGCGTGGTCGGACTCCATGGCTTCCAGGAGGGCAGCGGCCGCCGCATTCTTGGCCCGGGTGAAGGGATAGAGCCGGTCGTCCTCGGCCTGGTGGTGGTGGTCGAGGAAGTCCATGAGCCACACGAGGTGCTCAGCGATGGCACGGACCCGCGCACCCGAGGGCACCGGAGTGCCGCCCAGGACGATCGTGGCGCGATCGAGATCACGGCGCAGGGCCGCATGGATGACTCCCATGCTGCGGGTGTCGGGACGACCAGCGGCGACGGTGCGGCTCATGCCTCAAAAGAGTGGCACGGTGCCGCATTTGATACGGAGCGTTGGACAGATTTCGTATGCCGCCCCGCTCAGCTCAAGGGTCAGCACCGCCACAGGTGGTACCATATGTGGCATGAAGACCACTCTGTATCTCCCCGATGACCTCAAGGGCGCGCTCGAAACGGAGGCGCGCCGGCGTGGGGTGTCCGAGGCCGAAGTGGTTCGTGAGTCGCTGCGCCAGAGCTTGATGAGTCGTCCCACACGACCACGCGGTGGGCTCATCAACGGGCGAGAGCCCATCGCAGATCGCGTGGATGAACTCCTGGCCGAGGGCTTCGGCTCGTGATCGTCGACACCAGTGCACTGCTGGCGTACTTCGACGCGAACGAGCCTCAGCACCAAGCGGTGTCCGAGGCGATCGAGAGCAGCGATGAAACTCTGGTCGTCTCGCCCTATGTCATCGCCGAGGTGGACTACCTCGTGCTGACCAGACACGGGTCAGAGGCAGAACGAGCCGTGCTGGCTGAACTGGCCGGCGGCGCATGGGAGTTGGCTCCCATGGATCGCACCCGACTCGAAGCCGCTGCCGATCTCGTGAGGAGATATGCGGACGTTCCCATCGGGGTGACGGACGCCTCGAACATCGTCCTGGCTCAGGCGTACCAGACCGACACCATCGCCACCCTGGACCGCCGACACTTCTCGATCCTGCGCTTCGCCGACGGCTCGGCACCTCGCGTCCTGCCCTGACGCTCACCTCAGAAGACGACCCTCGCCTCCCGCAGGGCACGGGTTGCCTGCGGGTCACCGTCGGTGGCGAGTCCGCACTCATCGGATCGGCCTGAGAGGAGGCGCAGGTAGGCCACTGCGTCCTCGGTCACCGAGGCCCCGGCCGGGCCCTCGCCAATCCGCCAACGTCCACCGCCGCGACCGGTGAGGGTGAGGTCGAGCGCCGGACCTGACCACTCGTGGTCGAGATCCCGGACCACTTGCGCGACGACCTCTGCCTCGTGGGAGGTCTCCGGCATCGCATGACCGGTGGCGCGGTGCAGGTCGACCCGATGCATCCAGACGTCTCTGGAACTGATGACATCGAGCTGGTAATCGAGGCGCACCCCGGGGCGGAAGCCGAAGGCTCGAGGGAGTCTGATGCGTCGAAGGATTCGCGGCGCCCGCTCGATGGCTGCCGGAGCCTCCGGAGCCCAGTGCTCCAGATCGCCACGCACCTGGTCATCGGAGAGCCGCGCTCGCTGAGCGATCTGGAACATGCACATGTAGTCAGCTGGGTCGCGATCTCGACGGGCCGCACCACGCACCGTGGCGGCGAACTGCCGGAGGTTCGTGGACACCCGCGCACCGGCCTCGGCCGAGCCGGCGAGGTGAGCGACCAGGTTTCGCACTGTCCATTCGGTGCAGTCCGTCGGTCGCCGCCAGTCCTCGGGGGTGAAGCCGGAGACGGTGGCCAGCAACACGGCATACTCCTCCTCCAAGCCGCGGCGGGCGGTGAGCCGATCCGTCTGCGGGAGGGAAGCGGCGCGGGCCAGAGTGGTGGCATTCATGGGTTGTCCTCTCGGGATTGCCTGCCGTAGTGCGCGACGAACATGGCGGCGAGCGCCGCCGCGTGGCGAGAGGCGCGGCCGTCAGCGGCGGCAACACCCGGCTCGTTGGACAACTGCTGGCTGATGACGCCAGCGACGAGCACGGCCCAGGCCTGGGCGACCTCGTCGACGTCGACATCGTGGCGGAGCAGGCCGAGGTCCTTGGCCCGCGCAAAGCTGGCGATCGCGTCGGCCAAGACCTCGATGGCCGGCTCAAACGCCTCGGGCGAGGGCTGCCAGTGCGGGATCGGGCGCCAGAACATCAACTCGGCGTGGGCGCGATGGGAGTTGGCCCAGTCGACGGCGGCCGTCAACAAGTCGGAGAGGAACGCGACGACGTCCGTGTCGGGTGAGAGTCCGGCTCCGGCGACGATGTCGTCGCGGTAGGACATCCAGCCGCGGCGGAAGATCTCGTCGCAGAGGGCGCTGCGGGAGGCGAAGTAGCCATAGAGCGACGGGGTGCGCATGCCCACTCGACGGGCGACCTCCCCGAGGGACAAGCCGGCCGCGCCGGTCTCCCCCATGACGTCGACGGCGGCGGCGACGATCGCGTCGATGGTGCGCGCTCGGCGCTCGGCGACCTTGCCCATGGTCGCGATACTTCTCCTAATATCATTAGGCTGTCAAGTTCTCGAACCACGTGTAAAGTACGTGTATGGCTCGCACGCGCACGAACATTGAGATCGAGAACGACTTTGTCGACGTGATCATCGATCGATTCGGGGTGCGGACCAAGACCGAAGCGGTCGACCTCGCGCTGCGACACCTGGCCGGGGACCCGATGACGCGCGACGAGGCACTTGCAATGCGTGGCGCCGCGGCGATCGACTCCCTTCCCGAGGACTCGGCACCGGCTGACGTCGCGTGATCCTCGTCGACAGTTCGGCGTGGGTGGAGTTCGACCGCGCCACGGGCAGCCCCGTCGATCGCGCCCTCACCGAATTGATCGCGGGCAACGGCCCTATCGCGGTCACCGAGCCGGTCGTCATGGAAGTGTGCGCAGGAGCCAAGAGCGCTGCTCGGGAGAACGACCTGAGGCGATTGCTCCTGCGCTTTCCGTTGGCCCGCTTCGACGCCGTCACCGACTTCAACGGAGCTGTGACGATCTACCGGGCCTGCCGTCGTGCCGGCGTCACGCCGCGGGGACTGCTGGACTGCATGATCGCGGCTGTGGCGCTGCGTGGTGGGCACACCGTGCTCGCCCAGGACCGAGACCTCGATCAGGTCGCAAGGGTCATCAGGCTGACCATGCACCCCGCCTCCTTGGCCCCGGACTGACTCAGGGCCGTGTCACGATGCCCGACATGACGAGCACTCAGCCGCGCCAAGCCCGACGTCGGCGGTGGCGTCGGCGCGGGCTGATCACCTTGGGGGTCCTGACGGTCGTGGCCGCAGCTGGTTATGGCTACACCCGGACCGCACCCTTCGGCGCCAGCCCGGATGGAGAGCGCCGCGAGCGGGTCGAGGCCTCGACGCACTTCCGCGACGGCTCATTCCGCAACGCCCAGGACATCTGGATCGACTTCTGGGGCGCCCTGTGGGAGTCGGCAACCGGCGGCTCGACTGAGGCGACGCCAGCGGGACGGGTGGACGTGGTCGAGACCGACCCCACGGCATACGAGACGCCGCCACCGGGCGGTCTTCGGGTGACCTGGTTCGGGCACTCGTCGGCCCTCCTCGAGGTCGACGGGGTCCGGATCCTGACCGACCCGATCTGGAGCGAGCGGGCAGGGCCGGTGTCCTTTGCCGGGCCGCAGCGCTTCTACGCGCCGACGATCGCCCTGGCCGATCTGCCGCCGATCGATGCGGTCGTCATCAGTCACGACCATTGGGATCACCTCGACATGGCGACGATCAGGGAACTCGCGGCGACACAGGCCCGATTTGTCGTGCCGTTGGGTATCGGCGCGCATCTCGAGCGGTGGGGCGTGGCCCCGGAGCGGGTCAGCGAACTCGACTGGTGGGAGCAGACCTCCGTCGGCGACGTGGCGGTGCACGCGACACCGGCCCGCCACCAGAGTGGTCGCCTCAATCCCAGCGCCAACGAGACGCTGTGGGCCGGTTGGGCACTGATCGGTCCGCAGCACCGGGTCTGGTATTCCGGTGACAGCGGCTTCCACGACCAGCTCACGGAGATCGGCGCGCGGCTCGGACCGTTCGACGTCGCGCTGGTCGAGGCCGGGCAGTACGACGAGCACTGGCCCGACGTCCATTACGGCCCCGAGCTCGCGGTCGAGGCGGCTCGCCGCGTCGGCACCGACGTCATGGTGCCGGTGCACTGGGGGCTGTTCAGCCTGGCGCCGCACGCGTGGACCGAGCCGGTCGAACGCGTCCTCGCGGAGGCCAAGTGCGCGGGCGTGGCGGTGCGCGTCCTGCGTCCGGACGAGCCAACCGATCCCACGGATTCGAGTGCCGCGGCGTCGCCGTGGTGGCCGGCGTTGGCGACGCGGACTGCGGCCGAGGCGCCCGTGCTCGGCACCCAGTCCGGGGATCCCGGCCAGCGCATCGACTTCACTCCCTGCGTCCTGCGCTGAGGCAACTGATGTGCACGGAGTGCTACATTTGCGCACATGCCGACCATTGCCTCGCGGGACCTCCGCAACCACACCGCGACCGTCCTTGACGGTGTGGCTCGAGGCGAGGTCTACACCGTGACCGTCCACGGACGACCGGTGGCGGAGTTGCATCGAGTCAGCAGTCAGCGCCGACCCGCGGTGCCCAAGGACGAGTTGCTCGCACTCCTCGACCGGCAGCGCCCGGATGCCGCTCTGGCGGCGGACATGGCGTGGATCTCCGAGGGCACAACCGACGATCTCGGCGACCTGGTGTGAGCACGACTCCGACCCGGGCGCTCCTCGACACGAGCGTCTGGATCTCCGCCGAACTGGGCCGCACCGTTGCTCGGGATCTCCTGCCCGACGAAGCCCTGGTCAGTGTCATCACCATTGCCGAATTGCAGGCCGGCGTCCTCGCAGCCGGCGACAGCATCTCGCGCTCGCGTCGGCTCGTCACTTTGCAGGTGGCACTGGACGCCGAAGTGGTGCCTGTTGACGTCCGCTCTGCCCAGGTGTGGGCCGAATTGCGAGTCCGGTTGCGCGACGCCGGACGACGAGTCAACGTCAACGACCTGTGGATCGCGGCCATCGCCATCGCCAACGACCTGCCCGTGGTCAGTCAGGACGACGACTTCGACGCGCTGAGTGACCTGGGAGCACTCGACGTCATCAAGGTGTGAAGCCCGATCCGTGGTGGCCGCCGCGGTCAGTCAGAGGAGTTCGGCGACCTTGGTCGCGGTCTCCTTGGCTGATCCCGGGTTCTGCCCGGTGACGAGGTTGCCATCGACGACAGCGTTGGACACGAAGGGGATCAGCGCCTTGGAGTAGAGGGCACCGCGCTCCTTCATCTCCGCCTCGATGTTGTAGGGCACGAGTTTGTCGACCCGCGCGAGGACCTCTTCGTGCCACGAGAATCCGGTCAGATTCCGGCCTGCCACAAGGTAATTGCCGTCAGAGAGCCTGGTGTCGCGCAGTCCGCAATAGCCGTGACAGACCGCGCCGACGATGCCCCTTCGCTCGAAGATCTCACGCGTGATCCGCTGCAGGCCTTCGCTCCCCGGGAAGTCGAACATCACCGCATGACCGCCGGTGAAGTAGATCGCGTCGTAGTCGGCCGAGTCGACTTCGTCGGGGCTCTTCGTCGTCTCGAGCAGGGCCATCCGCTCAGGGTCGGAGTGCCAGGCCTTCGCCGACGCGTCGTAGTTGGGGAACTTCAGTGATCTCGGCTCGAGCGGAGAACGTCCGCCGGCCGGGCTGACGAGCGTCTGCTCGAAGCCGTGCTTCTCGAAGACGTCCCACGCGTGGGTGAGTTCGGAGAGCCACAGACCGGTCGGGTGGGAGGGGTCGGACTCGTAGCGATCGACGTTGGTGACGACGATGAGGATGCGCTTGGGCATGAGTTCCCTTGTCTCGGCTGTTGATTGGCGTCAGTCGGTGATGGGAAGAACGGCGGCGTATGCCGTCCGCACCCGTCGGTCGATCGCGCGCGGCTTGTCGTTGGGCAGCTTTCCGTCCAGGTGCAGGAAGGCCAGCCCGTGGGCGAGCCCCCAACCGGCGGTCGCGAGATCGTCGGCCTTGGCGTTCGGGAAGATCCGCGCCATGAGCACCGCCAGGTGGTCGTGGAGCGCGGCTGCAGCAAGCACTCGCTCGTCGTCCTGGTCGTCGCAGGGACGCCCGAACATCAGCCTGAAGAGCTGCGGTCGGCGGAGCGCGAACCGGACGTAGCGGACGCCGAGTTCGGTGACGTCCTTCCCGGTCCTCGGTTCCTTGCCCGCAGTCAATTCGGCGAAGAGGTCACGCAGACCTTGCACCGCGAGCGCCGACTCGAGGGCCTCCTTGTCCTCGAAGTGGCGATAGAGCGCGGTGGGTGAAACGCCGGCCCGACGGGCCAGGGCGCGGAGGGAGAGCGGCTCATCTGTCTCGAGCATCTCGTTGGCAGACAACAGAAGCGCGGATCGCAGGTCACCGTGGTGATAGGAGCGGGTCGCCTTCACCTTCATGTGAACAATGTTAACATAGACGGAGTGCCAAGCACCCGGCATACACCATCAAGGGAAGCCACCATGCAAACCGTCCTCGGCGCCGGCGGCCCGATCGCCGACGAACTCATCCGCGAACTCCACCGGACCCACACCCAGGACATCCGCGTCGTCAGCCGCAAGCCCGCACG
>Ga0116184_10001174_pt1 | contig 26332 bp, 18 predicted proteins | sample AD_JPNNA5_MetaG_FD_89886 | JGI IMG/M metagenome (GOLD analysis project Ga0116184, IMG submission 89886) | Active sludge microbial communities of municipal wastewater-treating anaerobic digesters from Japan - AD_JPNNA5_MetaG | ecosystem: Engineered > Bioreactor > Anaerobic > Digestate | place... | reverse complement strand
AAGGAGCCCAATGTGAATAACCCCGGGCCGACAGCCCGGGGTAGGCGATGCTTAACCGCGGTTCATCCCTGAAAGGGGTGAATAGTGAGATGAATCGTGACACCAACTATTCAGCACCTTCGGAGCTGACATAATCTAGATGGCACCCTCTACCCCGGGTTGTCGACCCGGGGTTATTCATATTAGGCACCTGTCGGTGCCATCGTACCATAGGTATATGCACAATCCAAATACCTAAGATGTAAGAAGTTTTAAATCATAATTAAAAATCATCCTGTTAATGGGTGTAATCTGAGGATTTTCCTCAACACGTTAATAATCCAGGTTAAACCCGCTAACAAGAATAAGACCAATATAAGCCTCTCTAACCTGCTCTGAAGAGCCATATGTTAATAAGAACGGGACAATCCACAGGTAGACGATCTCTCCTTTAGATACTGCTTTGAAAAATCAGATGTGAATAAACCTGGGACAAACAGCCCTAATCTTTTTACACATAGTTTTTAAACTCCTTCATAAACCAGGATATCATTACTGGTTCACCGAGTGTAATCCCATAAATATCATCACAGAAAAAATTTTGTATAAAGAATAGTAATTTTTTATGGGAAAGATTTTGCAGATAGGTCATTGACTCGGTCTGTTACTGACTAAAAAAGGTGCCCGCTTTGAGCACCCTCTATATATTATTATACGATTTCTTTCAGATCTTTGTTTCGTTTATTATCTCATCATCGACAAGTATCCTGCCGCAGTATTCGCATACAATGATCTTCTTCCTTGATTTGATATCAAGCTGCCGTTGGGGTGGTATCTGGTTGAAGCAGCCGCCACAGGCGTCACGCTGAACGGGTACTACTGCCAGTCCGTTCCTTGCATTTGAGCGGATACGCTTGTAAGCAGTCAGTAACCTGTCCTCAATGACTCCCTGCACCTTTTCAAGCTTTTTAAACAGGCCTTCCTCTTCTTTCTGAGTATCGGATATTATCTCGTCAAGTTCGGCTTTCTTGTTGTCGAGATCAGATTTACGTTCAGCAAGTGTTGCTTCTGATTCGCTGATCAGTACCTTTTTTTCTTCTATCTGAGCATTGAATTCTTTGATCTTCTTATTGAACAGTTCAATCTCAAGGTTCTGATATTCAATCTCTTTTGAAAGAGAATCAAATTCCCTGTTGTTCCTGACGTTTTTCTGCTGTTCCTCGTACTTTTTTATCAGGGCTTCGGCTTCTGTGATCTCGTTATTCTTTTTCTGAACCGATTTCTCAAGGACAACAACCTCTTCCCTGAGGTTTCCAAGCCTAGTCTCAAGTCCGGCAATCTCATCTTCCAGGTCCTGTACTTCAAGAGGCAGCTCACCTCTCAGTGTTCTTATCTTATCTATCTCTGAATCAACAAGCTGCAGACTATACAGTGCACGAAGTCTGTCTTCTATTGAAATCTCGGCTTCTGCTTTCTTTGTTTTTTCCATCTCACAAATAGTTTATCGGATTTGTATTTATCTCTGAAAACCGGAGTGCAAATGTAGGGAATTTTTTCCGAATTAATTCGTATAAAATCTCCGTTGAAAATTTTTCACTTTCATAATGGCCTGTATCAACGAGAAGTATGGCATCGCCGGCATCAAAGAAATTATGATATTTTATATCGGAAGTCACGAATGCATCTGCCCCTGATGCTTTGGCCTCATTAAGCAGTGAGATCCCTGCTCCTCCGCACAGCGCTACCCTGCCGATCTTCTTTCCTGAAGCACCTGAATATCTTATCCCCTCAGCCTGAAAAGTTTTTGAGATCAGTTCCAGGAATTTTCCTTCCTCCAGCGGCTTTTTCAATTCGCCAACACATCCCAGGCCGATCTCAATATTTTCATTTTCAAGCGGATAAAGATCATAAGCCACCTCCTCATAAGGATGAGCCTTATGCAATGCATTTATCACCTTACCTTTAAGGTGAGAAAAGAGGATCGTCTCAAACCTGACTTCCTTCTCAAAATGATCTTTGCCTTTTATGCCCACATAAGGATCCGTCAGGCTGTTGCCCCTGAAGCTCCCGGTCCCTTTTACAGCGAATGCACATCTGTCATAATTCCCTATGACCCCGGCTCCGGCATCAAAGAGTGCTTCTCTCACCTTATCCAGACTAGCTTCGGGGATAAATGTCACAAGTTTGAGCAACCTGTTTTTCAATGGCGATAACACCCTTATATTTAACAAATTAAGCTTCTCAGCCATCTTCCTGCTTACACCGTTGGAGATTACATCAAGGTTTGTGTGTGCGGAATATATAGCAATATCATTCTTTATCGCTTTAACGATAGTCCTTTGCGTACTGTCTGAACCTCCCAGCCGTTTTAAACTTCCGAAAATGAGAGGGTGATGCGAAATTATCACATCGCATTTTTTTGTGATCGCTTCTTCTACAACTTGCTCAGTCACATCAACAGTTATTATCGCAGAACTTATCTTTTTCTCAGGTAAACCAATCTGCAGTCCCGAATTATCGTATCCCTCCTGGAAAGATAAGGGTATCGCTGAATCGAGATATGAACATAAGTCTTTGAGTATCATATTAAACTATTTGGATATTATTTTTTCCAGCAGATTATTACCCATTACACCCTGAACTCTGGATGCCCCCCTTCCTCATTTATGCTAAATTAATATTAATCAAGGAGTTACACAGAGTTTACACGGAGTTTAAAATTTTTTCCCGCAGTACCGATAGCGATCGGGATCGCAGATTAGTGCAGGTTTTCCCTCACTGCCCTGCACCTTGCACCTGAAAATACATCCCCCTAACCCCCTTCAAAGGGGGAATTAATCCTGCTGCAGTCACCATCGCTACTCACAACTCACCTCTCACTACTCACAACTCACCACTCACCACTCACCGCTAGAACCCATCCCTCAACTCCAGCAACAGCTCTTTAATTCTTCTCAGCGACTCGTTAATCTCGTATTTATAATCAGTCTCTTCCCATTTGCCGCTCAGTTTTTTCTTTGCACCCGGGAGTGTCATCCCTTCTTCCTTAAGAAGATGATGTATTATTTTCAGGTTCTTCAGATCTTCAGAAGTGAAAAGCCTGTTCCCTTTTTTGTTCTTCATCGGTTTCAGGATCCTGAATTCATTTTCCCAGAACCTGACAGTAGAAACAGGAACCTGGAGTATCTTCGAGACCTCTCCTATTGAATAATAAAGTTTTTCGACAGGTTTTTCGGTGTATGGCATGGCAGTTACTTATATTTAATTTCGCCCTGATCAGAAATCGTTATTAGTGAATCGGGAAAATCGAGAGCGTTAAGGTCCCTGATCTTTCTTATCACTCTTTTATCAGGATCAATTCTCACCCCTTCCGGCCTGCTCTGGAACACTGGTATTATCCTGCCCGAAAGGAATTTCCCTTTTATGTCAACCTTCAGCTTTATCAGTGGTGCGATCCCGTTTGGTCCTGTTATATTGAATCTACCGAAGGTACAAAAATTACCAAGACTATAACCAATAAACCGTTCATTATAGACCTCGATTGCCCTTGTCACATGTGGTCCGTGACCGAATACAACATCAGCACCGGCATCGATCATCCTGTGTGAAAAATTATATACATCTCCCCTGCTTTCACCGAGATGGAACTCCTCTTTCTTCGGTACACGCTGAAAATCTGCGCCTTCGGCTCCGCCGTGGAAGGATACAACTACAATATCGCATGTATCATTTAGGAACCTGACTATATTTTCAGCCTCAGCTATCTTGTTTATGTTGACAGTACCGGCATTAGGAGCAAAAGCGCAAAAGCCGTAACGAATAGAATCCCTTTCGACAATTGCATAAGGTTTTTCTATTAATCCGGCATATTTTATATCAAGTGAATCGAGTAGTTTCATTGTACGCATACGGGCCGGATATCCAAAATCTCCGAAATGGTTGTTCGCTATGCTAAGCATGTCGAAACCTGCCACTGCAAGCGCTTTCGAATATCTCTCCGGCATTTTAAAAAGGTAGCATATTGTCGTATCCCTGCATTTTTTAGCCGGGGCGCCATAATCCAGGAAGGATCCTTCAAGATTACCGAAGGTGATATCAGCTGAGGCCAGGGTATCGGCAAGACTGCCAAGAAGCAATAAGGGGTTATCACGAGGGGGCAGGATCCCAGGCGCCGGGAAAGTTGAGCCTAACATTATGTCGCCAACACCAATAATAGTTATTTCACGTTCAGTGAAAGAGGAATCGGGCTCTGCAGAAAGGACCAGATCGTTCCGGAAGAATAAACTGATTATGATTATTATTATGAGACGAAGGGTTCTCTTCATAATTGCTTTAAAGAAGGCCTAATCAAATGATTGCCCGGTTTTTGAAGCAATTTCGATCATCTCTTCGTATTCCTCGGGGGACAGATCATTGAAATAGTAATTTACAGGATCGACATTGTTCCCGTTAAGCTTAATCTCATAATGAAGATGAGGAGCAACCGACGTACCTGTGTTACCGACAAAACCGATTATATCACCTCTTGATACCTTCTGACCAACTCTTACATTTGCCTTGTCCATATGGGCATAAATGGACTCATATCCGAAACCATGATCGAGAATGACATGGTTGCCCAGTCCTCTTTTTGCTGAAACAACTGCTTTAACAGTAGCGTCACCGGTGGCATAGATATCAGTTCCTGTCGGGGCTGTGAAATCCATTCCAGCATGGAACTTGATTATCTTGTAAATGGGATGTATCCTTAATCCATAACCGGAAGCTGTCCGTTTAAGATCCTTATTAGATATGGGGAGAATGGCTGGTACAGCTTTCAGCATATCCTCTTTTCTCTTTGCCAGTTCGATCAGCTCATCGAAGGACTTTGACTGCAGATAAACCTGTTTTCGTATTTTGTCGAGCCGTTTTGTGGTCTCAATCACGATGCTTGAATTATTGTACCCCTCAAGTTCCTTGTACCTGTTAACACCACCTTCACCGCCTTCCCTAAGCGTTGACGGGATAGGTTCAGCTTCAAAGATTGTCCTGTAAAGGTTATCATCTGTTTCCTGAAGATGGGTAATGACTTTATCAAGATCATTCATTTCCCTGTGGATAAGGTCATATTGCAGGGTAAGCTGATCGATCTCACGTAACAGGGCCTTCTCCTTCGGGGAATCGAAGAATATTGCGAAGATCATATAGTAGACTATAGCAATCAGCAGGGAGCCTACCAGATATGCTAACCCTCGCAGGAGAACAGCCCTGAAGCCGAGTTTCACCTTGTCGAAGCTCAGTGATTCAGGATTGAACTTATATTTCGATTTTGGCATAACGGTGCAAAGATAATCAATAAATAAAAACCAAAACAATTGCCCTTCGGTATGTTTTCATAACGTAAAGACTAAAAAGCTGATTACTTTAATTTCATGCTTGAAGTAAGCATCCGGATCATCTCAAAGTATTCATCCTCGGTAAGATCATTATTAAAGAAGTTAAGAGGATTCTGATGATTTCCGTAAAGATCTATCTGATAATGAAGATGAGGACCCGACGAAGTTCCTGTGCTGCCGCTTAATCCTAAAAGGTCACCTCTTTTTATATCCATCCCTACAGATACCTTAATACTGCTAAGGTGTCCGTAGGTCGACTGGTATCCGTATCCATGGTCAATAACGACATGATTTCCGAAACCTCCTGAATTCCATCCGGCGGCAATTACCTTTCCGTTGCCTGTTGCATAAACTTCAGTACCATACGGAGCGCTGAAATCCTGTCCATAGTGCCACTGAGGCGTTCCAAGAACAGGATGGACTTCTCTGTATCTGATTCCGTCGCCAAGTTTTATTGTAACATCGACCGGGCTTATCATAGGCAGGTATTCATACATCCTTTCCCACTCAATTCTTCTTTCTTCGATTGCTTCGAAAGATGACTGCTGAACGCTCACCATATTTTTCATCTCATCAATCCTTTCGCGGACCGACTTCATCATATCCGAGTAGACATAACCGTTAAGGCCCCTGTACCTGTCGACACCTCCGAAACCCGGGTTCCTGATTGACATAGAGACAGAATCCATTCCGAGTATAGGCCGGTAACGTATCTCGTCAGACATCCTGAGACTCTCTATGACCTTAAATGAATTATTCAGTTCCCTGTCCGCCAGTTTATACTGAAGCTTCATATTCTCAACCTGCTGGTTAAGCATTTTCTCTTTTGGCGATCCGAAGAAACTATGAAATAATGTTGCATAGATAACAGTCAGTGCAACAGTACCCCCAAACCATAACGACAGCCGGCCAAGCTTCTTTTTCAACGGAAGCTTTACCTGCTTAAATTGCACATCATTAAGGTCAAGGAAGTATCTTCGGGTCCGCATTCTCCAGTCCGGGATTTCGAATTTTTATATTTGGTGATCGACAAATCTAAACCAAATAATTTAATTTTACAAACCAATTTTAAGGTATATTTACATAAATAAGCATGATTTTTTGATGATGAACTCAAACGAACTGAGACAGAGATTTTTCGGATTTTTCAGATCGAAAGAACACGAAATAGTGCCATCAGCTCCAATGGTGATAAAGAACGATCCGACACTGATGTTCACTAATGCGGGGATGAATCAGTTCAAGGATATTTTCCTCGGTAACGAGCTCCCGAAATTTAATCGTATAGCTAATTCCCAGAAATGCCTCAGGGTTTCCGGCAAGCATAATGACCTGGAGGAAGTGGGTCACGACACCTACCATCATACAATGTTTGAGATGCTGGGCAACTGGTCATTCGGCGATTATTTCAAGAAAGAAGCTATCGAATGGGCCTGGGAATTCCTGACAGCAGAACTTGGCATACCGGCCGACAGGCTCTATGCAACTGTCTTTGAAGGCAATGCGGGGGAGAATGTACCCCGCGACAATGAGGCGTTCGACTGCTGGAAAAAGTGTTTTCCTGATCCGGCCAACCGCATTCTCGATGGTTCAAAAAAGGATAATTTCTGGGAGATGGGAGAAACAGGTCCCTGCGGACCCTGCTCCGAGATCCATGTCGATATAAGGGACGATAAGGAAAGATCAGAATTACCGGGACATAAGCTTATAAATAAAGGCCATCCGCTTGTTGTTGAGATATGGAACCTTGTGTTCATCCAGTATAACCGCAAAGCTGACGGTTCGCTCGAACAGCTTCCTTCAAAACATGTCGATACCGGCATGGGATTCGAGAGGCTCTGCATGGTGATACAGGGAAAGAAGTCGAATTATGATACTGATGTGTTCCAGCCGGTAATTAAGGAGATAGCAAGGATAACAGGGAAACAATACGGGGTAAAAGACACCCGGGATGTTGCAATGCGAGTTGTTGCCGACCATCTGAGAGCTGTTGCCTTTTCAATTGCCGACGGTCAGCTGCCATCAAACAATAAGGCCGGATATGTAATAAGAAGGATTCTGAGACGGGCAGTGAGGTACGGATATAATCACCTTGAAATGGAAGAGCCTTTTATTTACAAGCTGCTTCCGGTACTGGTAAATTCAATGGGAGATCAGTACCCTGAGCTCAAAGCATCAGGGGAACAGATTGCAAAAATCATAAAGGAAGAAGAAGTATCCTTCCTCAAAACCCTGGGAAAAGGGTTAAAGATGATCGGCAGCATTATAGACGATCTGAATAAAGACAACAAAAAGATACTTCCGGGCAAGGTAGCTTTCGAACTGTACGACACATATGGTTTCCCCCTCGACCTCACTCAGCTGATACTTAAGGAACATGGCCTGGAAACTGATATCAGGGGCTTTGAGGATGAGATGAAAAGACAGAAATCAAGGTCAAGAGAAGATGCTTCGCAGGATACAGGCGACTGGACAGTCATTCAGGACACCGGAAGCACCGTCTTCACAGGATATGAGAAAACAGAGGATGATGTGTTGATAGCCAAATACCGGACAGTAAAATCAAAAGGAAAGGAGATTTGCCAGCTTGTCTTTGATAAAACACCCTTTTATGCCGAATCGGGTGGACAGGTAGGTGATTGCGGATCGATAACCTCTGAAAAAGAAAGGATTGAAATCGTCGATACTATCAAAGAAAATAACCTGATAGTGCACATTTCGAAAAAGCTGCCTGCAAATCCTGAGCTAAGCTTCAAAGCTGCCGTTGATATCGAGAAGCGGCAAATGACAGCAAACAATCATACAGCTACCCACCTTCTCCACTATGCTTTGAGATCAGTCCTTGGGAAACATGTGGAGCAGAAAGGATCGCTTGTCACTCCCGACCGGCTCAGGTTCGATTTCAGCCACTTCGGAAAACCATCAAAAGATGAGTTGCTTAAAGTAGAAATGATCGCGAACGGACTGGTACGGGAAAATCATCACAGTAAGGTGATTGATGGCATATCGATGAAAGAGGCACAGAAGATGGGAGCGATAGCACTTTTCGGAGAGAAATACGGAGAGAAGGTGAGGGTTGTACAGTTCGGTGACTCAGTAGAGCTCTGCGGAGGGACACATGTAGACTCAACTGCCAGCATCGGTATTATCAAGATCGTTTCAGAAGGAGCCATAGCAGCAGGAGTAAGAAGAATCGAGGCTGTAACGGCAGCGAAAGCTGAGGAATATATCAATGAAAAGCTATCCGTAACGGAAGACATAGCTTCCCTTTTAAATAATCCGAAGGATCTTAAGGCAAGTATTGAAAAACTGATATCAGAGAACAGTAACCTAAGAAAGACAATAGAGAAACTTGAAGCCAGGGATGCTATGAATGCCCTGAAGGAACTAGAAGACAAGGCGGTAATGATAAATGAAATCAGGTTCATTTCAGGCCGGATAGAGACTGACAATCCTGATTTACTGAAGACTATTGCATTTGAAATAAGAAAAAGATCTGAAGACAGCATTCTGGTTCTTGGTTCCGAATCAGCCGGAAAGGCCGTTCTTGTTGTTATGATAAGTGATAAGCTTGTAAAGGAAAAGAACCTCGATGCTGTGCGCCTTATCAAAGAGATCTCCGGCGAGATAAATGGCGGCGGTGGCGGTCAGCCTTTCCTGGCAACTGCCGGCGGCAGGAACCCGGCCGGAATCGGAAACGCGCTGAAGAAGGCGGAAGAATATGTAAGAAAGATTTGACAGTTCAAATGTCGTGCAGGTCTTGCAGGTCGTGCAGGTCGTGCAGGTCTTGCAGGTCCCATACGACTTGCACGACTTGCAGGACATCATTTATCTGCGATAATCTGCGAGATCTGCGGGAAAAAATAATTTTGGGAATCTTCAACTCCGTGTTAATCCGTGTCAATCCGTGGTAAAAAAGAAATTTACCACGGAGATCACGGAGATCACGGAGGTGCACAGAGATTTCACGGAGGTTTAAATTAATTTCTCCTTCCTGTGATAATTTCTAGCCCGGTGATTCCGTAACGCCTTAATACTTTAAAATCAATGACTTCCATGGCATTACTATATCTCCTGGTTAAAGATAATATCCCCCCTTCCGGCTTTTATCCCCGATAATTTCTTATTTTTGGGCGATGTAAAATTGATATGAGAAAATCATTTCTTAAAATAATCTCTGCGTTTTTAGTTATAATACCTGTATTTATCTTCTCATGTACACCCGGTTCATGTTATGACGAGACGGAAGCCAGGGTGAAAGCATCGATGTACCAGTCGGCAACAGAAAAGATCGTTGCACCCGATTCTGTTTCACTTTTCGGACTCGAAAGAGACTCGGCGATATATAAAAAAACATCGAACATCACCAGCATGCTTTTCCCTCTCGATCCTACAACTGAAACATGCACATTTCTCGTAAAGATCAATGGCGAATCAGATACGGTGACATTCAGCTATTCGTCCTATGCTCATTTTATATCGAAAGAATGCGGCTATACATACTATTTTACTATTGAACAGCCAGTCACAACGAACAACATAATTGACAAGATAGTTTTAACCAAAAAGACAATAAAGACACTGAATGAGGAGAATATGCGCATATATTATTAGTGTCGCCCTCTTTTCGGGTTACATCCCTGTTTATGGACAGGACACAGATGTTCCTCAGGACAGTGTGACAATACCTCTGAAAGTGAGTTTTGGTATAGAAGCCTCCGGACCGGTAATCTATTTTACAGATAAGAATGTTCTGAACACAGAAGCATATCTCCTGTACGACTTCGATAATAAAAAGGCTCTTCATGCAGCCGGGGGATATTCGAATTACAAATACTCTCAGTATAATTATTCATACAGGAACAAAGGCATCTTCTTTAAAGCCGGCGTCGACTTCAACATCCTGAAACCTGAAATATCAGGTGGAAAATACTGGGCCGGGATAGGACTGCTGTATGGCATCAGCCGGTTTACATGGCAGGTCGATTCTTTCAGCTACGAGAATTACTGGGGGAAGCACACGTTCTCGATGCCTGAACAATCCGACTGGGGACATTATCTCGAGGTCTCACCGGGATTCAGGGCCGAACTCCTAAAGAACCTTAGCATCGGCTGGTCCGTCAGTCTCAGGAAATTACTTATCACAAGTGCATCTAAAGATCTTAAGCCGGCATATATACCAGGATATGGCAGTACCGGCAATTCGATAAGCTTCGGAATGAACTACTTCCTCACATTCAATTTCTCATATAAAAAGATCAGGGTAGGCATCAAGCCCGAACCAGCGGAAGAAGGGGGCTCGGGGACGGGGATTATAAGGAGTATAAGGTAGTGTGTTAGAGGGGGAGATGAGGTGAGAAGGAGATGAGCGGTGAGTGATGAGAGGTGAGCGATGAGAGGTGAGCGGTGAGAGGTGAGGTACAGGGTGCAGGGTGCATGATGCATGGTGCTCGGAGCACAGCGACGATTCCGCGATAGAGGAAGAAGCGACGATTCAGCGACAGAGGAAAGGGGTGCAGGGAAAATAATCCCTGTAAACTCAGGATAATTTGAAATAATATTTTTTCAGCCAGAATTTATACATTGGGTCAATAAATGTGATACTATCCCCCTGTAAGTCGATAATCTCTTTATTGGAAAGCATCTTCTTTATTTTTAAGACATTAGCAGAAGTACCCAATTGATATTCCTTTAATACATTCTGTGAACTCAGCTGTTTTTCATTGCAAATTAGGGCTTTTAATAAGTTTATTTGACTGTTGCTTAATCCATCAACGAGTGCCTGAAACAGCATACTCAATTGAAGTACAATATCTTCAAAAGCTTCATGGATAATAGTACTGGAGCATAATTCATAGGACCTCAACCATGCCTGCTGCGCCAGCTGTTGAACGTAATAAGGGTGGCATTCTGCCAGTTCAGCAATAAGCTTTGCATCAGTAGTTCCAATTTCTTTTTTCGTGTCTGAAAATCTTTTCTTAATGAATGTAATCCAGTCATTTAAGGAAATCTTTTCGAGAAATAAAATATCGCCGAATTTATAAAACGGCATTGAAGGAGAAGTGAACACATCCATCATCATATGTCTCTTGCTTCCATAAAGGCAATAAGTAACGTACCGATGTAACTGCCAATGTGCGCGTAGTTTTTTTTGAAAACCAAGAGGATCCTCAAAGCCCGAGATATTCTGGAATTCATCTATACAAATTACTAATCGAATCTTTCCCTCTTTGCATATCTTTTCTGCCATATTGAGAATATTATCAGGATTTTTAGAAACTTCCTTCCAATCGAGGCTTATTTTAATATCGCTAATCTGGCCAGTACCGAATGTTAGGCTAGGAATAAGACTTCCCATAAACCTTTTAGCATTTCCGATAATCGTTTCAATCTTCGTTGATGAAGATCTCAATATTTCTGTCGCCAGCTGTTGGTAAAACTGTTCTTCGGTACGGACATTATTTAAATCAACAAAGCAAAACCGGATTTTCTTATCCTTCCCCTTTGTTATACCGGCTGCTTTCAGTACCAGGGAAGATTTTCCCCATCGTCTGGGAGAAATCAATATGGTGTTGACTGATGAATTAAAATTTGAAACCAATCTCCTGGTTTCTTTTTCCCGGTCAGTAAAGTCATTGTCCTGGGCAATCTTCCCGAAAGTAAAGGGTGTTTTCATTAATTCTGCTTTTTCACAAATTTACATATTCCAAATAATATTACCAAAAAGTAACTTACCAAAAGGTAACTTACCAAAAGGTGATCTGGACAAAGGGTGCGATTAAAATTCGTCGTAGACGATATCGTATTGTAGCTAAAGATGATCCCCTTATGATTGTTCTACCTCGTAGAGGTTGCAGAGGAAAATCTGCGGGAAAAATATAAGTACTCTGTACCAGACTTCGTAAAGCCATAATGCTTTAACTCCATTTTAGGTATCTGCTCCCCTTCCTTTGCTGTGACACCTTAAAGCCGTGACGTTTTTTTGCTCCCTGCCCTTCGCTCCCTGCCGTAATGCCGTAACGCCCTAAAGCCGTAAAGCCTTTTTGCCCTGTGCATTTTAGTTAATTACCCGGTTTTATTTGAATGTCACAAACATCAACACAGGATTGTCATACTCAGTTAATCTTGCTGCAAGCTCTTTAAGCTTTCTTTTCTTTTCAGGGTATTTCGCAGTTCCATTATTAAAATCATCGCTTGCCACATGATCTTTAAGTTGATTTGCTGGTACCCACATAACCATTGTTGAATCATTCACCTGTGCTTCCGGCATGAATCTCGGACCGGCATCTATATCATTATAAATCCCTGAAGTAAAAAGCGGATTATCAGTACTGGTTGGTTTGCAGAAAAATAATTCACATGTGGTTTTGTTATAAATACCCAAAGCATTTGTAGTATTGTATAAAACGGGATTAATTGTAGGAATAGGAAATTGTGCCGGGGTAAGTCTTTTTGCTGGAAATCTGTTTCCGAACGAACAACTTATAAAGAGATAATCTACAGTCTGATAAACAGAATTCAGGTACATATAATTCATCCGGTCATTACTCATTCCTCTCTTAAGCATGGATTCCCCTCTTTTCGAAAGTGGTTCCTTAAATTTACCAAGATTGAATGAATATCTCGGGACAAGCCGATACTGATTATCCAGAGCAAACAGAGTGTCATTATTCCTGTCTTTATAAAATAATTCACCGTTATATCGATAGAAATAAGACTCCTGATCTACCCCACTTTCTTTCGGTCGTACCCGGTTAAAAAGAATGTAATTTTTATATGATTGCTTTATGTTTCCATATTTATTCACCAGGAGGGCTTTAAATTCAATCTGGCCTGTCTGATTGGGAACATGACCTAAAAAAAGTGAATCCTCAACGAGCGACCAGGAAGAGATATAATAATTCTCTTTAATCAGGAAAGTATTTGAGTATTTTTTTTCAAATCTTCCGTTTATATCATATTCAAACAGATCATACAAGCTGGAAAAATATATTTTATTATCATTACTTATCCTAAGGTTACTTTTAAACTGATATTCATCCGGCCCTCTTCCCTTATTCCCGAATTTTAGTATAAATCTGCCGTTTGAATCGTATAGAATAAGAGAGTTCAGGTCTGTTGTTATGATCTTGTCACCAGCCTTGAAAAATTCATAGATAAAAGAGAAGGCAGCTTCATCATTTGTCTCAAGAGGAACATACCTTATATCGTCAGTAAACTGACTCATGTATATGATTTGCATATTATCTGTATTAGACTCAATATCAACTGCTTTTAAGGTATTAATTTCCTTAACCTTTCCACTACATGAGAATAATAAGATTACAAAGAACAGGCAGAGAATATTGGAAATAAGAATTTTCATTTCAGCCTTTATTTAGAGTTTAATGAAAGGTACGGAAAAAACCGGAAAGTGCATTAATGCAAAGATTAGTATGTGTAGGAATTGTAGAGAATTGTGAATTGATCCAGGGTGCAGGTTGCAAGGTGCTTGGAGCGAAATACAGTGAAGCGACGATTTCGTATCAGTGGAAAGGGTGTAGGGTGCATGGCTTGACTTGCTAGACTTGCAAGACCTGCAAGACCTGCAAGACTTGCAAGACTTGCACGACATTATCTATCTGAGCTCCGCCATCCGTAGTTCTGAGTCATCGGGACGAAGGATGGAGATCTGCGGGAAAATTTATTTCATTCTGCATTAAGATTATTCACTGAATAATATAAAGTGTCAGATTCATTATTCTTTGGGAGTTAACATTACCAAAACCGGATTGTCAGTCTCTTTCAGTGAATCAGCGAGCTTTATGAGTTCATTTTTCTTTATATCGGTCACCTTTGCATTTTTAAAATCTTCACTGGTAACATATTTCTTTAGCTCAAATGCTTCCACAAGCGAGAACAACTTGCCATTACTACAATGACCATTCAAATATCTTATATCTTGAGTGAAATCAGGTCCTCCACTCAAATCATCCTTTAATTTTATTTTATCAACATCACGGGGAATATTTGCGAAAGTTTCATTGAAAGTGCCGATATCCAAATTGTATATTGTTTTTATTGTTTTGTCAAAGAGACGGCAGTTCTTAATGCGATACTCCCAATAGTAGTAAAAAACATACCTTGATGTTTCGTAAATGCCAAAAATGCTGGTTACATTATTTCCAATCCTTTCTGGGTGACCCCACATTTCAGGAGTAACGAATGTCCCATGCGTGTCAAATATTATCCTGGGTTTAAAAGACATATTCTTTGCATCCATATAAAAGACAGTATCACTGAAATATTCCTTAAAACAAAGATTCTTTTCAATTGAATAGACTCTTGCTGAAGTGGAATATGCCGACGATGGTTTATCCTGTCTTTTTCCGTAACAGTTAGGTTTAAAATGAATAGTATCCCCATTAGTGTTTATTAATAAACTTAGAGTTGGCGCGGTAATATAATAGGGTTCTATCGCCAGAAATACATAATCTGTTTCAGGGACCATGCCGATTGTTGACGGGAAAGGCTCTTTCAGGGAAAAAGTCTTCTCAAAAGAAGTACCAGTTTCGGAAATGCCATAAAAAAGTATTTTACGGTCTACACTTGAAAGCACTGTCAATGTTTTATTATCGGAACTAACGTCAAAATCAGTAATAAATGTGTATTCTTCAGGTCCTCTTCCCTGATTTTGAAGTTTAAAAAGAAATTTACCTCCTATTTCGAAACACATTATGTCACCCCCCAATCCGCTGTTCTTTATATAGATTTTATTGTTTACACTTAGGATCTTTACTGCAAATTCACCTAGCAATGAATTCTTTGTTGTTTGCAGGGGTATGTACTCAACATTGGCAGCGATCTCGGAAAGTTTTGTAATTGTAGATTTTGCCTCTTTGAGAAGATCGATGCTAATAACTGAATCTGAATTAGCTGTTTTATAACTGCTCTCCCTGCCACACGAGCAGAAAATGATTATTAAAAGAAAGGCTAATATTTTTGTCCTCATGATAAAAAAATTTAATCCACTTTTTTCCACCAAACTATTTAATCCCCGTGCCCTGCGCTTCCGCTATCGCGGAATTTCATCACCTTGTTCCTCAATCTTTGCCCTGCGCCTTATAGCCAACAACCTGGTTTATTTAAATGTCACAAAAATCATTACCGGATTGTCTGATTCGGTCAGAGAATCAGCGAGTCTCTGAATTTTTCAATGTTACGATCATTAGTATCGGATTATCCGTCACTTCCGAACCGGAAACCAGCTCTTCAAGCTGTGTCTGCTCAACCGGATATCTGACATCTCTCTTCTTTTCTTTGTTTTTTTCAATTATCTTTTGCAGGTTCATCACCGTGAGCGGCATGAATACCTGGTTGTCGTTAACGCTGCCAACAGGCCAGAAATCAGGACCTCCGTCCCAGTCGTTAATGAATCCTTTTGCATCTCCTTCACTGTCTGTAAGCAACAAACCTTCATGGTCTGATTTATCATAAAGAATGAGTTTCGACGCTTGCTCTCCGTAACTGTGTCCGGTTAAAAAGATCCTGTTCCCTGTCTCCTGAACAACAGGAAAACAATAGTTATCTGAATTATCCATGAACTTCTGAACCTGTTCGGGACCAAGGCGCTCTGGTCTTAGTTCATCCGGCAGCCTGTACTTTCCCATATCTATAAAATACCCGGGCAATATCCTGCCGGAGTCTTCAAAATATACGGTATCATTATACATTGCCTTGAAATGATAAATACCCCGGGCAAAGTAGAATGGCTCAAAGTCAGGGTACCCTATCATTATGCTCATTGTCCTGGGCGGACTGACCCATTTACCATAATTCTGCACAACAGATAATGTATCCCGGTTTTCATCCATCAGACAGAAAGTGTACTCTTCGGTTCCCGCCCCGCCGACTTCATAGTCTATGTATTTCTTACCGGGAAGAACCATAATATTCCAGATACGACCATCAAATTTCTCAGTCTTAACCAATTCCCCGTCAAAAGAAAAGAACAGCAGCTCTCTCTTCCAGTTCAGCTGAACGGCTATCAGCCTTTCATCAGGAAGAAAAGATGTGCATCTGATCAGATCTATCTCCCCGGGACCTTTGCCGGGAGCACCTATTTTTTTCAGGAATTTGCCATCTCTTGAGAATTTCAATATCTCGTTATTATTACTTATGAAGATAAGGCTGTCGGTAAAGAAATACCTCACGACTGGCCGCACCATATAATCATCATCTGTTTCAAGCTTAACATATTCAACATCCGATGCCATCTGGCTCAGAGACAACTCCTGCTTGTTGTCCAGCGCCTGCTCAAAGTTTATATCAAAAAATCCGTCAGCCTCAGGATCTTTTTTAAGCCCTTTCCTGTTTGTGCAGGAACAGATCAACAGTATTAAAATTATAAATACCAGGTTTTTCATTATGCTATATTGCTTTAAATATGATTGAAACCATGCCGCCCCTAAGGGGCTCAATTCTTATAACTGAACATTCCAGTCTACTTCATGCCCCCAGCTCAACGCTAACCGCCTCTAACCCAGCTCCCTGCTCCCCGCCAATTTCTTTATTTAACCACAGAGTTACACGAAGTTTCACGGAGATTTCACGGAGTTTCAAAACAGTTTCCCGCAGATCTCCATCCTTCGTCCCGATGACTCAGGACTACGGATGGCGGAGCGCAGATTAACGCAGATATTAACTCACTGCACCCTGCACCATGGAGAAAACCCCCTTCCTGACCTTCCCCCAAGGGGGCAGGAACGCATTCGTTTCAGGGATATAAAACTCACAATCCACTACTCTTCGCACCCTGCACCTTGCACCTTGCACCCTGCATCTTGCACCAGATCACATCCCCCTGCCCCCTTCAAAGGGGGAATTGAAATCATGCACCACCCGGACCTGCAAGACCTGCAGGACCTGCACGACCTTCCCTTCCTACCCCCAAAAACATCCCCCTACCCCCTTCAAAGGGGGAATCAGAAAACCTCACTGCTCCCCGCCCCCAGCCACTCGCCCCTCGCTTCTTCTGTAAATATACCAGTACGCCAGCGGTATAAAAAATAAACTCACAACCGTTCCCAGCGACATACCTCCTATCAGCGCCAAAGCCATGGGCCGCTGAAGCTCCGACCCGATACCCTGACTGAATAGTATCGGAGCAGTAGACAGAAGAGACGCCATTGCTACCATAATAATTGGTTTTAACCTCCGCGATCCTCCGGTGTAGATAGCTTCCTTGAGTCCCAGCCCTTCAGCCCTCAGGTTGTTGATCGTATCAACTTTCAATATTGAGTCGTTGATTATGACACCGCTCATCACAATCAACCCTATCATAGTTATGATGTTGATAGTTCCTCCCCATAATTTCACCAGAAGCAAGGCTCCGGCAATGTCAATGGGTATTTCCAGGAGAACAATAAGCGGCTGGGTAAGCGATTCGAACTGCGCCGCCAGGATGAAATAAAGTAGCAGCAGAGCCACCACAAGGATTATTCCCAGTTCCTTAAAAAGTCTCTGTCCGCTTATTAGAGCCCCGCTGAAAGAAGCCGAGAGATTTGGATCGGCCATCACAATATTCCTGATTTCCGAAGTTATTTCCGCAGGCTTATTGGTATGGATATTCAGGCTTACAGGAACGTATTCCCCGTTCATGCCTCCTTTGATTGTCTTATAATCATGTGCCCGCTGTACATTTACCAGCTCTTTTACCGGGATTGATTGTCTCCCGGTATTCAGTACAAATCCGGAGGATACTATCTCGCTTATCTGTTTCTCCCTGTCGGAAAGGACTATCGGCAGAAGCTCATAAGAGGCCCTTAGCTCCCCGATATTGTACTGGTTCAGAGAAGCTTTCAGTGTATTATAGAGAGTTGTCGGTTCCACATCATAAAGCAGAAGTCTGTCGGGATCTATCTTCAGACGGATCTTATCCTCCAGCGGCGGCATTGAGATACCTGCATCAGGCCATCTTTTTCTCATCTCTCCGACAATACCTGTCATCTGATCCACCGGAGGGACCTCCTTTTCTTTCATCAGGCTCACCTCTGCAACAAGCTGCTCCTCCGACGCTTCAAATATCTTCTCAAATATGTTCTGCTGAGCGCCGATACTGACAAGAGCTCCGGGGTAGTTATCTCTTATATATTCATAGCAGTTCTTTTCAATAGCTGCCGTGGAAGCATAATCTTCTGCCTTAATATAGATCTTGGCCTGCGTATACGACTGATCATAATCGCGGTTGAAAAGGAACTGCTGTTCTCCGATAAAGGAGTTGGTCTGCACTACAAGGCTGCTGTTTGTTTCGATCATCTCCCTTATCCTCTTCAGGTTCTCATCAAGTGTGATGTTCTCGTTCCAGTCAAGACTTATTACAAGCTCATCCTGCCTTACAGCCGGGAATTTTTCTTTTTCCATCGTAATGAAAAACCAGACCATCACAAGGATTATCAACCCGAAGGAGATCATTGTCGGGGTCCTGTATCTGAAGAAAAAGTTCATCCCTTTCTCGTATTTATCTTCAATATGTTTCAGGCTCACCTTCCTGACGAACCTTGTAAGCAATCCTGCCTTACCGTTCCTGTAAAGAAGATAATAGATTGTCGGCAGCATAGTGATACCCACGAAAAGGGAGACTCCCTGCCCGATCACTATCGCTATCGCCTGGTCGTAAAAGAGAGCTCCTGATATACCGCTCAGGAAAATAAGCGGGATGAAGACCGCACAGGTAACAAGAACCGACGAGATAAGCGGTGTGATAACCTCATTGGTCCCTTTCACACAGGCATCAACCAGGGATAAGCCCCTATCGATCCACTGGGTTATATTCTCAATGACAACAATCGAATTATCTATCATCATCCCTATCCCGAGGATGAGTCCGGCCAGCGATATAATATTGATTGACAATCCTGTCACATAAAAGAACAGAAGACTTATCACCAGTGTTGCAGGGATGCTGAATCCGATTATCATCGGAGATTTACCGTCTTTCAGGAAGAAGAACATAAGCAGGAATGCCAGAAACCCGCCTGCCAGAAGGCTTCCCCTGAGGTTGGATATCGAATAATCAAGCAGTCTTGTCTGATCCTGCGATATCTCGAACTCCATCTGCGGGTATTCCTTTCTGAAAATATCGATCATCTCTCCCATCTTCGACTCCAGATCGGCCATCTTTGCTGTCGATTCCTTTATTATGGCCAGACTGACGGCTCTTGTCCCATTCGAATAATATGTACCCCGCGGTCTCTCCTGTCTCATACCTACATCGGCGATATCCTTTATCTGTAAGATACGGTTACCTGATTTAAGATATATCTCCCTTACATCATTCACCTCCTTCAGATAAGAGCTGAACTCCAGGTTGTAAAGGTATTTCCCGTCTTTTACAAGGATGCTTCCTATATTGATATTATTCAGTCTGACGGCTTCTGCTATATTGTCGTCGGTTAATCCGAGGCTCAACATCTTATTCTCATCGGGAGTGATGAATATCTCCCGTTTGATCTGTCCTGTGATATCTGCCATACCTATCTCAGGCAGCTGCTCGATCCTCTTTTTTATTACAGTCTCGACGAATTCACTCAGCTCGATGAATTTCTCATCGCCGGCATTCTTATCAGCAAGAGTTATGTTGAGCAGGAACACAGGAATATCTGTAGCGCTGGCTTTTATGATCCTTGGTCTCTCGAGGTCACGCGGAAGGTTATTCATGGCGCCGTCGATCTTCTCGTTGACTTCCATGAAAGCAAGATCGATGTCGTTGCCGAATCTGAACGAGAGACGTATGAGGGCGCTTCCGTTCCTCGACTCCGACTCTATATTGTCTATACCCTGAACCTGAAGAAGGTTCCTGCGGATAATACTCACCACAGTGTTCTCCATCTCCCTGGCGCTCACATCGGGGCGGGAGACAGCAACAGTTATCTCAGGGATATCTATATCGGGCATCAATGAGACCGGCAGCCTGCCAGAGGCCACAATACCCAGCATGATCAATGCCAGGAAGGTCATTATTACTGCTACGGGGCGGGTTATCAGAAATTTTACCATATTCTCTTTAATTGGAATATTTCAGAAGAATAAGAAGCGGCAGGCAGGGGGCAGGGGGCGGGGGGCGGGGGGCACAATGCAGAGGGCACAGAGCTGGGGGCAGGGAGCAGGGAGCATAGGCAAGAACCCGGTGATGAGCACAGTAAGTGGGGAGACGATGATGCATAAATCTCTTTCATGATTTTTTATTTAGAACTTTGCGGAAATTTGTTATTCGTTTGCTCAGCGATATCAGTTCCGGATAAATTTGATTTTTATCTTCCGGTGAGATTATCTTCCTTCTCAGAAAAATATGAAGGATATTAGCGCATTCGAAGACAGATCTTCGTGAAATGTTCAGGAAACTTGAAAACTCTTTATCAGAAAAAGAACCTGATCCTTCTGCAATATTATTTGAGATGCTCATTCCGGCAGCTCTCAGTTGCTCAGCAAATTTATAAAACCTTTTTTCCTCAGCTTTATCCGAATAATCAAAAAGCTTATCTGAAAGATCAACAGCATCTTTCCAAATATCCATTTTTTCAAACCTGAAATACTCCATAATGCAATTATTTATATATTAATCATTTACATTTAACTACTCGCTTTACTACCCGAAATCTCCGCCTCTCTTCCTTCCACTTCGTTCTCTGTGGTTCCAGCCCCCTGCCCCCCGCCCCCCGCTCCCTGCCATCTGCCCTTCAGCATAATCGGTTGATAAACGACCAGCCCCACAATACTAAACACCAGCCCGCTGATCGTGGCAACGGCAAGCGCGAACCAGAACCTCTCATCTCTTCCTGTAAGAAGAAATGGTACCAGTCCGACTATTGTTGCCAGCTTGGTAAGAATGATGGGTATGATCTTCCCGTTAAAAGCTTTTACATAGGCAACTCTTTCGGGAATGCCGGGCTTTCTTCTTCGCAGACTGTTATAATCGTTGAGGATATACAATGTTGCGTTTACGACAATCCCGCATAAGAGTATCATCGCGGCAAACACACCTTCGTCGGCAGTGATATTGAAAATATGGAATGTGATAAAGACCCCAATAAATGAGAAAGGGATAAGACATATGACAACGAAAGGTTGAGTAAATGACTCCAGGAGGATGGCGCAGATGAAGTATATTATCAGTATCACCAGGAAGATGAGGTAATAATTTGCTTTACCCTCGTCCCATGAATAGCTGTATGAACCGCTTTGGGCAGTATAGCCGAGAGGCAGCATCGCACTGGTCTCATCAATGTTCCTGTCGAGTATCAGCCTGCCAAGCTCCGCGTTACCAATAAAATCATACCCGACAGTGATTAAATACTGCTGATCCTCGCGGCTGATTGTGTTATCGGTCACCTCGCGCCTGACAGAAGAAAAATCCTTAAGTTTTACATACTGACCTGCCGGTGTTCTTAAAGGAGCATTATTGAGACTCCAGTAATCATATTCCTCCGATTGCAGCGACCTGATGTTGACCGGAGCGCTTACTCCGCCGATATAAGCCGGCTGGAGGGTTGTCGTTCCCCGTGAATACTTCCTTGCCTCGCCGTATGCAAAGGCAACATCAGAATTATTTTCTGCAAGGAAATATTTATCCATACCGAACCTGTTCCTGTACACTTTCCTGTTACGGCTTCCGATTATATACCCCGGATAATCGGCCCCGAGGAGATAAACTTCTTTTATTCTTCCTTTTCCGCTCTCAATAAGTCTCTCCCTCACTCCTTCAGCATAACCATAAAGTTCATCATAATTGTAACCTTTCATAATTACCCTGTAGGATGTGCTTATGTAATCGCTGTAGACCTGGTTGCTGAAAGCTTTGCCCACACCGTAGACCGACGCATGATAGCTCCCTATGCTGTTCATATAATCTTCAATCCTTATCTTGAGGATGAAAGGGAAGATTGAAAAGTCATGTTCAGGTTTGAATGTGATCGATACTGTAGCCTCCTCGGGGCTGTAAATACTTGTTGTGAACATATCGATCTCACTGTAAGCTGCAAGCATATTCTCCAGTCCTTCACAGGTAGTGTTCAGATCCTCAATTGTAAGTCCCTCCTCACTCAGACCGATATTAACTGTAAGACGTGTCCTTGCCGCTTCATCGGAACTGCTGCCATAGTAAAACCTGCTGTTCTTCGCCTTCTCGTTGAAAAGCCTGAAGGTACCGCCCAGTATTTTATTTATTACAGGCTTAACATCCTGGACGTATTTCTTGTTGCCAAGGGTCTTATTATATATCTTTTGAAATCCGGTCAGATCTTCTTCCCGGGTCTGGTTATTAGTATCTTTCGGAAGTGAATCAGGAAGGTAGAATACAGGCAGTCCGAAGATCAGGATCGCCCCAATTATGAATGCAACCCTGTATCTGATTATGAAGTCGATGGCTCTCAGGTATCTCTCAGAGAAACGGGCCACCCTCCTTTTTCGCCTTATGGCCAGGGCATTGAATTTCGGGGCAAGCTTAATTTTCTCGAGGAGTGATGGTATGAAAAAGAGAGCTACGGCAAGCGACACTGAGAGGTTTATTATCACTACCGCGGCAAAATCGGTCAGGGTGACTTTAGATGCTTCATCGAGAAAGAAGATCACAATAAGAGCTCCGATTGTTGTTGCAGTGGCGGCCAGAAGAGAGATACCCACCTTCCTGTTCTTCTGGAACCGTATATGATCGGTCATGACAATCGTATTGTTTATTATGATACCGAAAGAGACGGTTATACCGGCAAGTGAGTAGAGATGGATCTCCAGCTTAAAAAGATAGTAGAAGATAAATGCGATGAGTATATTGGCTACAAGGCTGATAGTAATTATGAGAAGATATTTGAACTCGCGGCTTATTGCAAGGACGAACAGAAGAAGCAGTATGACTGACAGCACCGATCTGAAAATATTCTTTGATATTTCCTCCTTCAGATACACGGTATTATCAGACGATGTCCTTATGCTATAACCTGCCGGAAGCTCATTTTTTATTCTCTCCATGACGTTCTTCACCCCTTCCGCCACTTTTATGTTATTGACATTCCTCCCGGCGCTGACGTTAATATTGACTGTATTTAGTCCGTTGATCCTGTAGTAGCTTTGGGGGCGCTGGTCCTGAAGCTTTATCTGTGCAACATCGGTGAGGTGTATTATGCGACCTGCTGCCTTTGCCACAGGGATCCGGTCCCAGCTGAATGTTTCCGAGCTGTTCCCCTCAAGTGTCAGGTAAGTCCTTTTTTCAGGTCCGCCTGTTACTATTTCCGAAGCTCCGCCGAGCTCTCTTTCGAGAAGATAGTTATTTATCGCGTTGCTGATAGCTGATGAACTTGCACCTATTGCGGCAAGCTTTGCCTGATCGTATATCACTTCCCATTCCTGGGGCGTTGCGCCATATACATTAACGCTGTAGACACCTTCGACAAGCGCTATAGCAGGTTTAATGACCTCTTCCGCAAGGTTATATATATATGCTGAGCTGGCATTGCCGTTGAGCTGGAAGCTCAGTATCGTCGAACCCGACTGGTTCGAGGGCATATTCATTGAGATGACCGGGTACGATACTCTTTCAGGCAGTCTCTTGCCTGACTCCCTGAGCAGAGAGGCAACTTCGAATCTTTTGGCCCTCAGATCGACATTCTTATCGAACTCAACTGTTATATTACCACCCTCGTTAAATGTTGAGGATGATATCTTCTTCACGCCGGTAACTGTTGTAAGGATGCCTTCGAGCGTTGTCGTAACTTCCTGTTCGACAACCCGTACCGGGGCTTCAGGCCAGCTCCAGCTTATTGTGATCGAAGGGAGATAGCGTGTCGGGTTTAGCTGAAGTGAGAGCAAAGGGATCATTGCCGCACCGACAATGATCAGCATAACAAAGATTATGTTGACAGTGAATGTGGAAAGGAAAGAACTGTAATGAGCTTCCTTTTTCATTCCTCCCTCACTGTTGTTTCGTGTGCAAGATTAACATTTCCGCTTATTATTACAAGGTCACCGGGCTCCAGTCCTTCCTTAACGGAGATACTTTTGCTGTTCTCAAACTCGACAGTGACGTATTTCCAGATTGCAAGCGAGTCCTGCCGTACGAAGATCACATCTTTCCCCTGACGTATTACAAGGGCTTCTTTAGGCACTACCAGTCTGTCTGGCACTGGTTTGCGGATAACCACCCTGACATTCATGCCGTCGATAAGCCGGCCGTTGTTGCGGAATCCGGCTTTTACGCTTATCATGCCCGTCTCGTCCACCTGCGGATTTATCTGGGTGATTGTTCCGGTTATTAATGTACTGTCGTTGATAAATGGTATAATATTTACAGGCATACCTTTTCTGAGAAAAGCAAATTCCGATTCTATCACCGGGAAAGTGACATTCATTATTTCGTCATAAATGATTGTGCACAGGTTCTTATAATCCTGTGACGGGTTCCACTGCATTGCTTCCAGGTTGGCTACTGTCCCGTTTATAGGTGCATACAGCCGGGTGTTATTAAAATTATACCTGGCAAGGTCAAGAGCTGTTTCGGCATCATTGAGACCGCTTCTTATGCGCGATATCTTTATTTTTGCCGGCGACAGTCCGGTTGTATCGGTGACATAATAGCTGCTCAGCAGATCGTCCCTGAAATTTATCTCGGCTTTTTCAAGAGCCTGTTGTGCAGATGTCAGTCTCGATTTGTATTCGAAATCTTCAAGCACGGCAAGAAGGTCGCCTGTATTCACCTTCTGTCCGTTTTTTATGTTCAGCTCTTTTATTATCCCGTTCACTTTAAAGGGCACGACAGCTTTTCTTGAGGAATTAGCTTTCCCGTTGCTTATCAGTTCGTGGTAATAGGTTGATGGTTCCAGTTTAACAGTTTTCACAAGCACGGCTTCAGGTCGTGATGAGCGGCGGGCCAGCTCCTCCAGATCCTCAGGTTTTTTAGATTTGCAGGAGAAGAGAAATGATACTGTCAGTAAAGTAATCAGAAAGGTCTTGATATTCATTTTTATGAAGATTACGATCCGTTTTGCATTATTTAACTATAAATCTAAGCAATAATATTAACATGAAGAAATGTTTTTAGGAAAAAATGTTAGAAAAGAACTCTGCCCCCTAAATCCCACAGTTAAACTGCCCATTATTAACTGCCCCCTAAATCCCCCAAAAGGGGGACTTTGAAGAACGGATATTTGTCTACTCCTTCCCTCCTAAGTCACTCCCTAAATCCCCCAGATGGAGGACTTTAGCCGCGATGCTTTCTTCCTCCTCCCCATTTGGGGAGGCCGGGAGGGGCAGATAACAGAGGGGTCTTTTAAGCAATGTTCTTTTCTTCCCCCTCCCCTCCTGGGGAGGCCGGGAGGGGCGGGTAACGGGATGGGCAGATAACAGTAGTATCAGAACCTCCAAATTTGATTTCTATCACAACGATAAATCTTTAATCCTTGATTTGCATAATGTTTCAATTCTGCTGATGACGGTATCTAATTTTTCAAATATTTCTCTATTAGTAAAACGGATCGTAGCTAGTCCGAATTTGCTGAATTCATCATCTCTTCCCATGTCTTTCTCTTTATAACCGTCAATTTCATGAATTGAACCGTCAATCTCAATAACTAATCTGGCTTTATGACAGTAGAAATCTGCTATAAATTGATTAACAGGATGTTGTCTTCTGAATGTCAATCCCGAGATCTTTTTGTTCCTAAGTCTTTCCCATACTAATTTTTCAGCATCTGTCATATTTCTTCTTAATTCGGCAGCTCTAAAGAATATTTCAGGAGTAGCACCATAAAAGAATTCTGCATCTATTACCCTGTTTCTTTTCATATTTTATATTTAAGGGAATAATTTACTAAATAAAGTTAGTACTTTTTCTAAGTACATGACAAAAATTTACAACATTGGTTAAATTTATCTATATCGTTGCTAAAAAGCAGGTTGGCTATAAAATTCAGACCGTATTTGAAGAGGCTTTTCGCTCTTCTTCCATGTTTTTT
>Ga0116184_10001171_pt1 | contig 26400 bp, 30 predicted proteins | sample AD_JPNNA5_MetaG_FD_89886 | JGI IMG/M metagenome (GOLD analysis project Ga0116184, IMG submission 89886) | Active sludge microbial communities of municipal wastewater-treating anaerobic digesters from Japan - AD_JPNNA5_MetaG | ecosystem: Engineered > Bioreactor > Anaerobic > Digestate | place... | reverse complement strand
TAAACACAATCTCTGTTCGAGGATTTTCTTTGGAATAATTGCCTTTTATGGTCAAAGATTCCACATGAGAAAAATCATCATCTGTCAGTAATCCCGAAACAGTGAATGAATCAAATAAATTTTTTGGCGTATAATTATCTGCGTCATGGCGATGCTTAGTTTCAAAAAAATATTCAATAATAATTTTACATTTATCTAATTTCATATTTGATAATTTATTATATTCTACTAGCCATTTTCCAAAATCTTTCCATGCTTGTTTTTGTGCATTCATTTTAAATCTAGGCATAATCATCCACATATTCAAGCTAGGCGGAATTGGGCTTTCTATATTTCTTTTCTTTCTCTTCGGATATTTATCAAAATATTCATCATAATATTTGTTCAAAACATCATAATCTATTACAATTTTTATTTCTTGCATATTCCTCCAATCCATGATAAAACGATAGGCAGGATTAAATTAATAATCCTGCCTTAAATCTAATTTATCCTATTTATTTGCCAGTATTAAAAGCCGAATAGACAGCAGCCTCAATGGCTGCCTCTAAAGTGATTACATCAATTTTAACTTTATGATCAGTTAAATATTTCTGTGCAATTTTCAATGCTTCTGTTTTCTTGTCAATCAAAGCATCCTTAATCTTCATTTGTTCGGCTGCTTTAATTGCGATATCAACGGCGGTAGTCAAGACCGTTAATTGATCAGCCGTTAATTTAGCCTTAACTTCATTAACCATTTTCACAATCCAAGCACCCAAAAGAACTGCAGCTTGAGCAGCCAGCAAAGGAACTAAATAGTTAAGCAATCCTTGTAAGAAAACCCAACCGTACTCTGCAAATACTTCCATTATTATTCTCCTTTTTTTAATCTCAAAATTACATTCTTTGCCAAACGAATCCGTGACGAGTAAAAGCGCTCTCCAAAGCAGCATCTAATGAACCGTCCGAAAGCGATTTTTCAATTACATCCCAGAAAGGTCTTCGTATTGATGCACTACCCCCAAAATCATATCCATCGCTAGGAGCTTCTTCAATTAATTGAGGCATATTCTGTCGCCTATCTTCAGATAAACTTCCGTGTTGATGTAAAGAGGGCACATACGCTAATAAGCTAGGATCAAATCCTACGTTAACAGATATATAGTTCCCAATGAATTCTGTAGCATCTTTTTTCCATGCCCCTAAAAGACCACCATTTTGTTCCAACCTTTCATAATCGCCTTCTGGATAATTATAGACATTACTAATCAAAGATTGCTCTATTTGGTTTAATATCCATTTCGAAACATCATCAATAACTTTTACTAGATCGTTACCAATAGTCTTTAGGAGCATCGCATCGTTTTTTATCAGCATTGAACTTGCCAAATTCGACCTCCTTTATTTCTACCTTATTATTATTATTTCTTTTATCAGTAATATTATTTTGATAGCCACATTCACCGCATACTTCATACTTTTCGGTATAAAAAACATCACCTTCATCATTAATAATATTTATAATTTTAAGTTTTCCATTGCAATCAGGGCAAGGATGTTTAGAATATTTACAGAATTTTTCTTTTATGCTCATGTTTTACTCAAATAGTACTAAAATTCACTATAAGATCTATTCTTTATAATGCAACTTTTATGGTTCATTAGAACCTTGTTTAATTTGAGGAAAAACGTCACTCAATTTTCCCAATTGCTCTCCAAGAACTTTTGACATATTCTTTATACTTTCATCTGAAAAATCAAGGTTGGCAACATTATTTAAAAGCGTTTCGATTTTATCTAAAATCCTATTTAACTTAGTCTCTGAACTTTCTATTTTCTTAATTTTTTCTATATCAGAAAATAATTCATCAAAATTAGAGATGGCGGATTTTATTTTTTCCCAAATTCCACTAGAAATAAAAGCATCAATATCCAAATGATTAATGTCAATATTAGTTTGCCTATCTAAAACCGAAAATATTAATCCATTTTCATTTTCCACAAATTTAATAGCCGAATCATTTTCTTTTGAATTATTCATTGCCATTAAAATAATTGCTTTAGATTCTTGACCAATAAAAGTGTCTACTTCTATTTTTTGCTCACCAAATAAAATTTCCTTTTTTGCAGATTCTGGGAATTTTAATTTTATTTTTTTCATATTCCTTTTTCCTAATTAAATTTTTATTCATATTTTCTAGCGACTTTACGCGGAGGTTTCATTTTTACTGGTTCAACTCCTGAAGGCGCATAAGTTCTTACCTGATTAACAAGTCTTTCAGCCCAATCTTTCAGAGACTCTATCATAGCGTCTTTTTCTTCTGCTTCAAACCGGAGTTCTTCTACATCTATTTTCAAATTTTCTATTTCTTTTTCATACTTCTTGCAACTAGCAACAAGCTCCTTTTGCATTATTTGTACTTGCGTAGAAGCTTCTTTCGCAATAGACAATGCGTCAACCGTATTATCTAATGCGAGTTGTCCTCCTTCAATAACTGTTTTATCATTTTCTACTTTTAATTTTTGCCTATCGCTTTTAGAAAGAAAAGTCTTCCATAGCATTACAAGAACGCCAACGATAGCTACAATGTCAGTAATGCTAATATTTTCCATGCCTTTTCTCTCCTTTTTCTTTTAAATTTTTTATAAAATCTCTAATTAAATCTGGAAGATAAACAGGTTTTTGATTAGCCAATAATAAGAAAAATACTAAAATAGCCATTGATGGTCTAATAAATCTAGATGTATATGCGTATTCTTTTCCTTCTGGAATAAACATTAAAATAGTATAAGAAATACACCAATAAAATCCAAGCAATACATACATCCATTTAACCCATCCAGTATCTGTTATTCTTCGTTTCTTTTTTGAAGATTTTAATATGTCAATTAAATTTGCTATACCAACAATAAAACCACCAACGACAATCATGCATGTCAACACTACAGAAATTGTAATATTCATACATTGCCTCCTTTTAAAAATGGGTGGATATTATTAAATATCCACCCCAAGACAATGTTGATCATTAAGCAGTCGCTGTAATAGTAGCAGTATCAGTTAAAATTCCAGAGACACTATCTACATAACAAGCAGTGATAATAGCAATCCAACCTGCGCCAACAGATGAGCCGGCAGTTACAAGACCTGTATTTGCGCCAACATTATAGTAAGCAGCTAGAGTAGTCGAACCGCTAGTCACATGGTAAGACGCGGAAGTTGTTACATCAATATTTCCATTCAATCCCCCTCGAAGCCCAAGCGCTTGAAGTTGAATAGTTTTTGGAAGTCCTTTAGAAATTGAGAAAGATGTGTCTTTGCTAAGATATAAATTGTTGACACTAGGAGTAGCACCAGTATAAGGAATACGAGTAATAGTAGCATAGTAATCATTTGTAACGCAATTTGTAGATTTGGTAACTAGTGCAGTTCCTTCAAGAGGTTGATTTGATACACCATCAGCAGTCATTGAAAGAGTATAATTACCCAAAATTTGGAAACTGGGAATGTGTATCTGGACTAAGTTAACAACTCCCTTAGTTACAGAATCTCTTTCTTGAGTAGTCAGAGTTAAATCAACAATTGATGGAGGAGTCACAGCTTCTACGGTTAGCTGGTCTGCCTTCACAGTATATTCATAAACAGCATAACCACTTAGATTTGCCCCACCAGAAACTGTAATATTAGATCCAACCGGAGTTACATTTTGAATAGTAGCAGGGTCGCCAAGGAATACATTCACACCTTTTGTTCCAACCGGAGTATCCGCAAGAGTAGCACTACCCGTTGCAGAAAAGGTAATACATTCAGTTTTCAATGCAGTTACAGAACTATTCAAAACATTAGTACCAGCATTCAATGACAAAATATCCATATTGAAAGTTGCATCTGTAATCTTGACATCAACCTTTTTATCATGAATATAAGTAAACAATAACTGGTTATTAATACCGCCACGAACTTCTGTTGCATTCGCTGACATGGTAAAAGCACTATCTATATTAGCTTTACCATACATAAGTGCAACACCAGTTGTGGGATCCCTAACAATAACATCACCGACACTAACAAGCACACGAGTCATATTTTATTTTTCTCCTTTTTATGTTATAAAATTGTTTCCACCTGTCAATTCGGATTCCAATTTTCCGAATTCCTCTTGACTCATCAATATACTATCATACCTATTTTTCTTTTTTTTATGGTAAAGATATGATTGCAATTTACCATTTTTGAATTTTATTTGCCCAGATGCCAATAGTGGCTCGTATATTTCATACTGTTTTAAAGTAATGACCCTATCAAAAATATCTATCAATTGGTATAGTGTCCATTCACCTATACTGTTTGGAGAAATTTTAAATAATGAAGAAAGAGTAAATATTTGGTCATTAAAAGTCAAAGGATATTCCCTTTGATTCCATCGCAAACTTTCTTCAAGAGAAGGATCATACTGGTTAATATAATCTATACAGCTTCCATTCTGCTCCAAAATAATTTCTCTTAAATTTTCAAAATCTTCTTCTGAAAATTTAATTCCATCAATATTTAAAAATAATATTGCATCATCAAGACTTTTTAATTCTCCTTCTTTATGTTTATATACTTCTAGTTTAACATTATCTTTTCTTGTAACATGCTTAAAAAATTTCTCTATATTGTCTATCTCCACATACATCTCTTGCAACATAAATTTTAAATAACTCATTAAATATAATCTTTTAGTGGATGATGCTGCAAGTTTTGGGTAAGTAAATATAAGGTTGAATAATCTTATATGTTCTAAGTCTTTTACTAATAATGGATATATTTCTACGCCCTTATACTTTTGAGGATACCCAAATATATCATTAATATTATTATATATTTTTTCTGCTTCTTTATTCATCTCAACATATCCTCTAAAAATTCTGATTACACATTATCAAGTCCCATCCCTTATACGTTGCATTGCCAACATTAATACTCATAAGCCTACAATATTGAGATGCTTTATAATCAAAAAATATTCTCCCCAATCCTTCAATATCTGCGCCATTCAATACTTCTATGAGTCTATTCACAATATACAAACTTCTAGGTTCTCTGTTGCTAAGCATGTTCAAAGTAGCATGAGAATAAACTTCAAATCGAATAGATTGAGTTCCTGTGACATGATTTTTAGGTATAACTGTTACTGGGCTTATTCTTAATACGGTTGTTGCTATTGTCCAAGATTCGTCCATTCCTGGATCTAGAAATAGACGATAGTCAGTTAAAGCCCCAGTTCCAGTATAAATAAGAGCGCCTTTTTCTGCCTTAGTTAAATTGGCATATTTGGTTGCATTCCAAGCATCAGGAGTATCATGCTTAAGCAATCTCCATATTTCTTCATCGTTGTCCATCAAATATTTTACAATATTATATGGAACTTCTTTTAACCCCGAATACTTATTGTAAACTGCTTGTATTCCATCTAAAAGTTGACTAGTCATAATTTTTGTATCTATCTCCTTTAGAATGATCCATTTAGTTGAATAGAAACTTGCTTTATATAGGAACCACTAATAGCATTGACTAATAATGGGTGCTCTAAGAACATTGCATTATTTGTAATCCTAAAACTATTATCTGTTATATTAGACATTGTATAATTTGCAACAGGCACATTAGAATTAGCAACAGTAAATATAAAGGAATCTGCTTGTTGTATACTGTTAACATATAAATATGCCGAAAAATCAGTATAATCTTCTTCTAAGATTGAAGTATTGTCAGATGGAGTTATACGAACTTCGATTGTACTCGTACTAGATGCAGTCACAGTTACTAGGGCACTCGCAGAAATAGATGAATTCCCTCCCATGTAAGCTGTCGCTATTGTTGAGCCAGATGCGTTCAATGTCAATAAACCAGAAGCAGAAATGCTTGCTATAGATGATGCTCCTGTCAAATAAGTAAGAGATCCAGACGCTGGTACGCTATTACACAATAATGTGGCATTAATAGGATATGTTTCTGATATATTGCCAGATATAGACGAGGAAGAAAGAGATATACTGTATTGATTTTTATAATAATTACATATACCAAGTTCTAGATTATCCAATTCTGAATTATATTCATATCCACCAACTGTTAATACCAGTAATCTACTGGATGTTTCATCATCTGTTATCTGCCCTTGACTATTCATGATGCCATTGCCATAAACACGCCAGCAGACTCTTTGATTTGGACGACCAAATAAAAACCTCATATTTGGTCTTATTTTTTCTGTTTTATCGTTCAATTGGGCATATACCGAGATATATCCTTGTGGTAAAACAATATTATCTTGTCGAACTAGATCTCTCACTCCGGTCAAATCGTAATCTACAATGCATGGAACATCATAGTAAACACCATCGTCCCCAATCCAGCGGAGATGCTCATTAGCACGCCTGACTGTGCAATTAGTGACTACACTTTTTAGAACATCGCTAAAAACAGATATCCATGTGTTTGAAGAAAACTTATACAACCATCCAATACCATCTGTAAAATTATCGTAAGGATGAAAGATTATCTGCTTCCAATCATCACCCCTGAGCTTTCCTGTCAAAGTATTTACTGCTGAAGTCACACGAGCGCGAATATTAATATAAGATCCACTTCCGAAAGTTGATTCTCTCTGAATGTCGAACACATCTGTACTCAATTCAAAAATAGCACTAGCAGAAGCTTTAAAATCATTCAGCAATATTTGTGAACCTGTTGATAAACCAGGGGAAAGAGAATAATATTTCAATTTATCCTCCTATCCTAGATCAAACAATTGGTTTTGCCAGTTTTCCCAATTTAAATTTCGATAGGCGTAATCGCTTAACAATTTGTCTATTTCTTCTGTTTTCAAAATACAATAATTTTGAAGAGACGGGAGATTAGGAGCGCTCATCCTAAAATCTCGGTCAACAACATATCGCCCTAAAGCAATTTGATTAGCTACTTGTCTTTGAACCCATGATAGTGTCATACACTTAGATAATATATTTTTTGCTTCTCTACTTAAATCCGATGCAAAATACCCAACGGAAGAAGCAGAACCTTCAACATATGTAAGATCTTCCTCAGAAAATGGGCTAAATATATCAATTGCATCAAGCAAAAATGGCTCAGTATAATTCGTAAGGACGATTGATCCACTATTTGCATAAATATTATTTAAAATATAATCATTTTGTATTCTCATCATAAAAAGATCAGTAATAGTATCAGCCGAAGTAGTCATAGTCCTCCTTTCTTATTGTCTAATTTTTATTAAAAAAATTATCTTTTAATTAAAAGATAATTTTTTTAATAAAGAGAATATTCTTTTATATTCTCTTTATACACTTTTACTTTTTTTGTTGTTGCTGTTCTTTATCAAAAGAGCTTAAAAGTTCTTTGTTATTTTTCACTCTATCAACAATGGATATATAATTTGGATCATCCTTAGAGTTATAAATCCTATCAATATTAGCAATAAGATTAAAATCAGCATCAATACCATCTGTCATTTTTCTAACTAGCATATCGACTATAAGTTTCTTTTGGCGCTGATCTGCTTGCTGAAAATATTCCAAAGCATGATCTCCATTATTTAAAACTTCTTCTATCTTGTCTTTAGGAAGAATTTTTTCATAAACATATGTTAACCCTTCTTCAAGAACGACCCTTTCATCTAGAATATAATATTTTCCACCTTCTAAAAAATTACGATGGTTTTGATTAATTTGGATTAAATCTCCATATGGAATTTTTTTTACTTCTCCAAACACTTCAAATGTGTATCGATGACCCCGCCCACCTTTTTCTGTAGAAAGATTTAAAATTTCAGGGCACAATGACATAACGCGGATTTGCTTATTAGAAGGAATATCTATTTCTAGTGCTGAACTAACAGCACTATTAGATAGGCTTTGAGATGACTCAATTATTCTTGTTAATTCACTAATCTTTTTTTCTAGATTAGCAATCTTTTTTGCTTCTGCTGTTACTGGGCTTTTGTCTAAAGACTTAGCTCTTGCCATTTTATTGTTTCTCCTTTTAATATTAAAATATTATTTTTTTACTACTTACTAGTAGTAGAAGATTAAATCTTCTACTACTAGTAATCTTATTACAAAAATATTACAGTGCGATTGTTGCAGCTACACTTGAAGTTACCACACCAGTAACCCAGTGCTTAGTAAATGTTGCATTTTGAAGCAACGCAGGGGAAGCATAAGGATCATCAACACGAGCCATTGTCGATCCACCCAACACCGCTTTTACAAGTTTATCAGTTCCTGGAGCAATGAGCCACAAATAACTGTCACTAATAAGCGTTGCAAACGGATTAGTCCAATCTGCAACTTGAGGGATCTCAACCGTGTCAATTCCGTTAATGGTTCTAACATAACCCACTTTTACATAGTCAGATGCATAATCAGCGCGAGTATTAGTATCATCGGGCAGAACTTTTGCCAATGCGCGTTTAGTTCCAAGCATCACAACTTTTGCCCCACCACTAAAAGCAGATACACGTTGACTAAGCAAGGTAGCAGTATCAGCACTCCAGCCACTTGCAAGTAGCCCTGTAGTAGCATCACTAGATAAAGCAGCCATACTAGTAGCAAAAGCATTATAAATATCAATAGTAAACTGCGATTCAATACTTCGCAATGCTTTGGTTGTAAATTCTGCAAGAGATTCTTGGCCTGATAAAACGCGGAAAAGACTTACACCAACTGTAATCATATGAGGCTCAGGATACAGAGTAACCTGCTTTATGAAACCTTTCTGAATTTCAGCTTCCCTCATGCCACGTCCCGCTTTAGTCACTCGGAATAAATCACGAGACTTAATGTCGAAAACAGGTGATTCTCCATACCCCGCAACTCTAATATCGACAATAGGTGACATGCCCTCGACCATTGTAGAAGGAAGAACGGCATCAATCATTTGTGATATAATATTACCAGCAGCCCAGCAGACTAGAGGGTGACTTACAAACCGTTCTATAGGCTGTGCAGTAAAATCAACTCCAGCAGCCATACCAATTTCCCGAAGAATCATAGCATTAAGTGCTGATTCTTTTTCAGCAAAAGATACAGTTTTTACATAGTCTTTGTTCTTTCCTTGATATTCTGCCTGATAGTGGTTCCAGTAATCAACAAAATTTTCATATAAACCAGTATTTCCAGCAGCAAACTGGATAACATTCGACGGCAATTTAATAGTCATATTTTATTATTCTCCTTTTCATATCTTCTTGATATTGTTAGTCAAGTTAAAACATGACTACTTTATTATACGGTGACAACAGCCATTCGATAGGCTGTGATACGTCCAGTACCAATTGCTGAACCACTGGCAGAAGGAATATAAGTAGTATTCAAATACTTCAAGCAAAAGCCGGAAGATGCAGCAGTAGCATTAGATTCAAGAGTATATTTGCCAGAAGCAGTAATAGCATAAGCACTTGGAGCCGTGTCAAAAGCTTCGGCAGTTAAAGTGATAATATCCCCAACCTGGGGTTTAAAAGCAGTAAACACGTGAGATGCGGAATTATAGAAATCCTGAATATTACCAATACCGCGATATACATTATCACCAGCAGTACCAAATGGGACTTCAGGCTCTCCAGCCATCCAAACGCCAGTAGCAGAGGCAGATGTAGGCGCAGTAGCATTCCACACTTCACCCTCTCCGGTAGTCCCCGAAACAGTATTAAGCACAAAAACGTTACCATTATCGACATTAGAAGCACAAATTACATTGCGCAAAAATGCACCATCATACATAGCACCAATTTTGCTAGGAATCATAACAGCATGATTTGCCATATTTTATTATTCTCCTTTTCGTAAATAAAAAATTTTATAATAAGAAAAAGCAATTATGCTTTTCCAATCCACCCGTTAGTATAATCTTTTTCTGATTTTTGATTAACCCAAGAATTTGCAAAGCGGGTAATTCCATCATCAATTTTCTTTGATTTTCCAGTATAAGAAAATGCGACAGCTTTAATCTTGTTTTGTAGTTCGCTTATTGTATCAAGACTATAGTTAATACTTTCTTCGCGGAATTTGTCAACTTCTTCTTTTGGCAATACTTCAGAAACTTCGGCAAAAGTAGATTCGAGTTCACAAGCAAATTGCTTACTTTCAGTATCTTTCTTAAATTTTTTCAAAGTTTCAATTTCTGCCATGTAAACATCTTTATCTTCTTGCGCTTTCTTTAAATCCTCAGCCATTTTACACATCTTATTATACGCCATTTTATGGATCATTTCATGATTCAATGTGCCATCTGACGCTTTATATTTAGCAGTCATTTCTTCAGAAACATCGGTGGCGTTTTCAAGAAATCCTAGATATGCAGAGACATCAAGATTACCATCAAGAGACATATTTTCTTGATTAATCTTATTTCCGTCTTTTTCTGAAACACCTTTTTCGTCTTCAGGATTATTATCATCTTCTTCGTCAGAAAATTCTGGAATATATTTTTCCTCACTGATAGGTAAAGGAGATCCTTCAATGACCTCTTCTTTACTTTCTACATCAACTTTAGCTTTCAAATTTTCTATTGAATATTTCATCCGATAACTTTTGGCATCTTCAGAGTCTCTAACATAAGAATATTCATTGTCAAACGAATAAACCCAGTACTTTTCCCAATTATTTTCGCCATACTTAAACTCAGAGAGAGCGCTATTAAGTATTTGTACAATTTGGGAAGATGTCAACGAAAATTTTATTTCAGCATTTTTAATCAATTCTGTTTTTTCAACCTTCACACTATTGTCCGCCTTTTTCTTGGAATTTAATTCTATATTTCCTTCTTCATCTGCCATTTTAACCCATTTGCCATCTTTTATTTTATGTGATTTTTTAAATTGGCTCTTTGCAATAGCATAGCCATTTTTTTCTTTATTTACACCGATCTCATCAGCTACTTTGGCGATTTGATTAATTTGATCTAATGTTAAAGAAACTCCATCTAATTTTTTCATATTTTCTGGAGCATCTTCAATTTTAGAATAAGGAAAAGTAATTACATTATTATCTTCAGAAAAATAAGATAATTGTTTACTATCAATATCATCTATTTTAGACATAATATCTTTACTCCATCCACATCCTGCTTTACCACCATAAAACCCAATAGTAATCTCATCATATTGGACTTTACGATCAAAAAACTGAGCCATAGATTTTATTTTTTCAGGAGTTGCCTTTTCATTTTTAGTTAAAAACCTAGCCATAGCAAGGTGAACACTATTACCATTTATTCCTTTTTTCTTATGCTCATCTAATGATTTTTGAGCATTTAATTTTACTTTACGAGGAATAGTAAAATCTATATCTGCGTATTTATTAGAAAATTCCTTGCTATAAGCTTCTTGATAAGAAGCTTCTTCTTGAATAGCAAAAGCAATTAAATCAGCTTTTGCACCTTGTATTGCGGGGCGAACTATTTGACCCAAAACAGTTATACAACGATAGCAAAAAGCAAGGATCTCAGGCATACCAAAGTCTGATTCATTTTTTTTATCAAGAACTTCTATTTCTACTGAAACAGATTTGCTCTTATCTCTTTGGAATATTTCCATTAACTTTCCTGAATATTTAGTCCACAATTTTCCAATGATTGACATCATTACGCGCCCATCATCTAATGTTCTAAAATCAATCGTTGTATCTTTAGGAACAAATCCAACTGCATATTCTTCTTTTTCATGGCTCATTGCATCGTCTGTTATAGGACTATACTTCCAAACAATAGGTTTTTCTAATATTGTTTCAGCAGCATTTCTTAATGCCTGTTCACTTACATAAAGCGAGTGAGAATTATCGCCACTGGCAAAAGCATCAATCTTTAATGTTGCAAATTGAGAGTCATTAGATTCATTCAATAGTTCAATGCCAGTAACGGAAAAACTTAATTTTTCATTCAAACGTTTTTCCTCCTTTCTGCAAAGATCTAATATCCAACAAAAAAGCATATTTTATGAAGCAAATTCCATAAATATCTTAACGTAAAAAGGTGCTTTCTTAAAATATTCTTTAAACAAAGACGAATTGGCAAAATATACAGTGTCCCCATCTTGTGATAGAACGGGGACATTGTTATCAATAAAGTATTTTGCAATCCATCTTTTCATAGATATTTTATCTTCTATTTCTTCGGGATTAACAATATACATTTTTACTCCCATGTCGCATCGAATAAAACAATATCTTTACATGCTTTTATTCTTGTAGCAAAAGATATCGATATATCTTCTTCTTCCACTTGCTCATTCAACATTTTTTCCAAAAAACCTAAATCAATATAAGATTTTTCTTCCAATGCAAGATTATATAAAGATTCTATGCTCTCGGTTGTCTCCTGCTCTGTCTTAACATAAAAATCAGCGATACTATTAATATCCTCAAAATTGATTATAGGACTATTAACTTCTTCTATTTTTACTTTTCCACCAATTCTGTCATTAATATAGTCCATGAATAGATTTGCATGATCATTTTCTCCAGCAGATTGCTCTTTAAAAAACTTTGCAAGATTTTTTAATTGCATATTTTCAAATAAAGATTGAATTTGCATGTACTTATTTTGATTTCCAAGTTCAATCATAATTTGCTGGTTCAAAGCATCATTTAAATTTTCAGATAATTTCACTTATTATCCTCCTTCCTATGAAAGTAATTTAATATTAAAATTAAAATACTACATAGTTAATTTGGTCATTTGCAGCGCATTTATATCCGTTCACAGGAGTAATATTGATATTGCTTCCGGTTGTAGACACGTAAATACCAGATGCAGAAACAGGACTGCCAGAAACAAAGATCTGAACCATTTTGCCACGAATAGTAGAAAGATTGGTCTGCACAACAATGGCAGATGCAGCAGCCTGGGAAGCAGTTACCGCAAAACTTCCAGATACAGGGGCGTTTTGGACAACATCCCCAAGATTGGCATAGGCACGGCTATTGCGATTCAAATTATTTTTCTGAGTATTGCTAGGTTTTGAAAAAGACATATGATTCCTCCATTTTTTTCTTTTTATGATTTACACGCGGAGCCGGAGCTTAAAATAGCTACTCTGTTACGTGTATTTAATTATTTCTCAATATTTGACCCTCTATCTCGCGTTTCAGCCCCAGAATCAGAAAGATCTTGATCTGATTTTGCAGGCCTTCCAGAACTAGATAAATTTCCAGACATTTGAGTACCAGGGATAATTGGGGTAAGTTCGTCAACCCATCCCATTGCTCTAGCCTCTTCTAATTGGGCTTGCATGATAAATGGGTTTTCATCCATGGCAGCAGCAAGTTTAACTGGATTAACAACGCCTAAAGCCATAAGGTCAGTTTGTTTTTTCAATCTTCTTTCCTTGTCAACATAAAAATTAGATCCTTCAAACTGAATTCCAAACTTATAGTTTTTAGTAAGTTTATTGATTTGATATTCCATAAAATTATTAAACCAAGGATAAATACTAGTTGATAGCATAATATCTATATCTGCGGAAAAATAAGTTTCAACTTGGTTCTGCTTTCCTTCATTTGGAAATAAAATATTTGAGTTTCCTGCCATTCCGGTAGTTGTACGGTTATAAGAAGAATATATTTCATTATCACTTTTAAATTCCATTGATTTCATGTCAGAAAGAGGGGCAGAAGCAACTTTAACTGCATCATTATTTACTGCCATTTTAATTAATTGCAAGAATTCACCAAGAAGTTTAGGGCTGATCGATATTGCATCTTTCAAAGTTGCTTTCTGGTCTAACAAAGGCACACTACCAAATACTAGTTTTGCAGCAGCAGCCATATAAGAACTTTTTTGTAAGGATCTAATTAATGGTTGCATTGCTAAATCTGGAAATAACGGCGTAAAATACGGTATCCTTACATTTTGATCTCCTTGTAACTTCCACGCCCAAAATCCGTCAACCGGACTACAATCAGCCCACAAAGCAAAAGTACTTTCTGACCTTATATCAATAGGCAAAGATGGTTTATAATCAACTGCCCTATCTTTTACAAATAAGCGATTATATGTTTTCGAAAATATATCAGGAAACATTCCAAGATCTATACCAGAGTTCATGAAAAAAGTATAGTCAAAACTAAATAGCCATCCATAATCCCATTTTCCAGTAATCAGGCATTTGTCTGGAGGCAACTGTTGCATAACATATTTTGATCCCTCATCTCTTAAAATCCCATAGTAAGTTTCAGACCTAAAAAGTTCTTTTAAAATTGTTGCAAATTCTTTTTTATAATCAAATTTAAAAGTAAAATCTTTGAATATATCTAAATCTTTTTTATAAGCCTTAGATTTATATTCTCTTTTATCTGATATATTTTGACAATAATAGCTCAATCCCCAAGAAGGAAGATTTGAAAGATATTCAAGCATTTTTTTATAAGACATATTAGTAAGTTCAAAACTTTCGGAAATAGCTAATAAGTCTTTTTCTGAACTTTTTGGATTTCCTAACGCTTTTGCTACTCTGTCTTCTGTAATCCCATTGTTTGCTTGATTTAATAATGTTATATCAAGCATCCTTGCATTTACGGTATTGGGAGTCCACGCCGAAGGATAAATATACCCTTGTGCTTGGGCAAATTGCAGCATATCCCAAACTAACGATTCAGATAGTTCTGGATCATCTATTTTTTTAATATCTTCACTCAAATTATTATCCTCCTTTCTTTAGAGGTTAAGTTGTTTGAAAAGCACCAACAAGAGCTTCTAGTTCTGACATCGTATTATCATTTTCTTTCAATAGAGATTTATCAAATTCTGTTTCAACTACATAATTTAAATATGATATTGCCGAGTACCTGTCTTTGTAACACCCCGGCTTTTCAACCAATTTTACACTTCCTCCAACTAATTTCAAGTCTAAATTAATCGCCTCTGAAATTAATAATGTTGTTCCTAAATATGGGTTTAATAATCTCGCGTACATATCACTATCATCAACATTTTTCGTAAATTCTGGAACATTCTTTATAAGATAATCTTCAGCATCTCCTTCTGCAATTAAAAACTTCCACAACTTTTTTTTCAAACATCTATTAAAAGATGTTGCTATTTGACTGTTCATTTCTTGACTAGCAACAATAGGAAATATTATTTGCAAAGGATTAGCGCCACGAGTATGATTCTCTAAAAAATCTCTTCTTTTGTCATCGGGAATAATAGAAAAAACTTCGTTCACAACTGTCATGGGAGGATAATTTACTCCACGTTCTTCATCGTAGGTATTCTCGCTCAAAGAATCAAAAACCCCAATGCCCCCAGAACTTGCGTCAATTACTATATAGTCGCAAGAAAGATCATAAAAAATTTCTTTAATTCTTTTTGCTTGTATGCCGACATGTTGTCCTTTATGGCTTTCAAGATAAATTAATTGTCTTTCATATCCGTAGCCAGGATTTGGTATCATTCTTGCACAAGCAATGATTGAGTTATCGTTTACTTTATTTGCACGAGTAGCAATATCCACTGTCAAAAATCTAATTTCCCCATCTTCTTTAGGAATGTCATGTTTATTCTTCTTTGGACTATAATCATCAATCTCTTGTGGATAAGCGGCTTTTTTTAAACACCGATTAAATAATTTTAACGGAAAATAACTTTTGCCACTAGAGCCAGATGGAATATTATAATATTCTAATTGGACAGTTAGTTCATCGCTATCTTCCATTTCTTCTTTAATCATTTTTTCTGTCTTTGTGCCATGCTTTGTTACAATTTTATGATCAAAAGCCAGAAAGTTTGATGTTTCATCACCAGAAATCATTTTCTTGATACAAGTTTTTACATATGTATACCAATACTCAGCAGTATACCAAGCAGAAGTAATGTATGATATAGTTCCTTCCTCTTTATATATAGGATTATCTTTATATTCTTTTTTGTGCATATAAGGAGGCAAGCGGACTTCTAGAAACGGCTTAATAATTGATTCCAATATTTCTTTTGGAACTAAGCGACTTTCTTCAACAATCACATAATTGGCACGATTTCCACGGGCAGATTCAGAACTTGGAACTGCTTTTATTGTGCTTCCACAATGGAACACTACTTCTGCATTGTTAGGATTAATTGTAAGATGCTCAATTTCTCTGTATATATTAGCATGTTTATGCCTCAATTCTTCAATTTTTCCAATAATTAAAGATCCTTGTTTCAAGGTTTTCGAAACTGTGACAACTTTAATCCCCGGATATAACACGCATAAAGTTAAAGCCCAAATTGCAATAATAAAAGTTTTACTAGCGGCACGAGCAGCAACGATATAAGCTAATGTGCTTTTTTGTAAAACCCATATCATTAGTTTTTGAAAAGGATGTAAAGTAATGCCAAAATAATCTCTAATCAAATAATTCGGATTTGCTCTAAAAAAATGAATCCATCGCTTAAGACGTTCTTTTCTTTCTCCCTTTATTTCAGAAGCTTTTATCATTGATTTAGGCTGTGTAAAAGCATCTTGCGAAGAAATATCTTTTCTTTCTTGATTTTTATAAGGACGCAGAGAGGTAGCCATAATTATTCGCTTTCAGAGTCTACTAACTCGTCTACATCATTTTCTGATTCAACATTAAAATCCCTACTTTGCGTTACAAAATTTTTCAACGGACGAGTCACATATTTTTTAAAATAAAAATCAATGTCATCAAAATCCTTAAAGAGTTTTTTATCTTCATAATACGATGCCGGCTCATTTTCTTCAATTACTTTCACAAAAGATGAAAAAGTTTCTTTTGCTTTGCCACTATTTGCCAAAGATGCCTTGCCTGGATCTACACTTGCTGTTTTCATAAGATCTTGCAATCTTTTAATAGCGGAAGCATCTCCTGATTTTCCACCCATTCTGCTTTTTCTAATATCTAATTCTGCAAAACAAATCTGCCTCAACAGTGATTTTTCACTAGCAGTATCACTTTTATGTGTCTCTTCATATCTTGCTAATTCTGATTCTAGAAATTCATAATCATCAAATGGTAAATCTGGCCCCCAAAATTCTTTTAGATACTTATTGAAATCTTGGTCATCAGTGACTTTTTCATTGATTGATATTGATTCCACAGTAGGATATTCCTCAAATGTCAATGATGCGTCTCCTGACAAGTTCGAAAGCGTGGAAATTTTACTTTTATATATACCAAAAACTTGTAATCCTGTCTTACCTTTGCTCTTAAACTTTTCAATATGTGCCTTAGTCCCACCAACAGCATTGGAAATCCATGCTATATTTAATGCTTTACATGTTTTTAACAACGCTTTTTCAAGACTTCTTTCGACTACAAAATTATTTTCATATATTTCATTGCAACATTTTTTGCATATAGACATATACCCATTAGAATCAAGGCTATCTACACTTGTGTAAAATTCTTTATATGATTTTGTCTCTTGGCATTTTCTGCAATATACTTGTAAGTCTAAATCACTTTTTAGTTTCTTCTTTTTAGATGACAATTTTGTTGCCATACGTTTATTCTATCTCCTATAATATATAAATGTTAAAATTCTCAATTTCTAAAAGCCTTTACTTGGAATCGAACCAAGAAAATCTGCTTACAAAGCAGGCGTTTTTCCATTAACACTATAAAGGCTAGAACTTATTATTAATTAGTTTCTATCCATCCCCCTAGTGTAGAACTAGCAATTCCTGTAAAAGATGATACTCCTGACACTTTTAAACCTACTTTCTCAATAATTTTGGGGGGAACTTTAAATTCAAAATATTGTGAATTATTTGCAACTATAATATCAGTTTAAAGAAACCCCATCGAAAGTGTCAGAGTTAATCGCCGGAGAAAAATTAAAATTAGCCATATAATCCCTCCTTTTTATTTATTTAATCTAAAAATTCCCTATCATAAAATAGGGAATTTCTGCATTAAACAAATTATAATTATTTTACCTCATAAAATACATATTTTATGTGTCAAGATCGTTTGTATCAATAAGCGCTATTTTACTTTTAGACAAAGTATCTACCCTGCGCTCTTCACTAGCATTTTGCATCCTTAATAATTCTTTTTGATGACCAAAATCTATTTTGCTAAGAATAATTTTCATGAGCGAAGACTCGGATAGTCCAAGCGCGTTAATGCTTCCGGCAAAACCTAGCAAATAACTAGCCTCACGAATACCTGCTTTTAGTGCTTCCTCATCTGGCTCTAGTGTAAAATCGGGATAATTATTAGAAGCACATTCGCTACAAGGAGACTCTTCTTCTTTTTCTTCAAAGTTTTCATTTTGATTTTCCATATTTTCTCCTTGACTATTTAATTAGTTCTGCCAACCTTGCTACAGCAGAGCGTTCAATTCTGTCTAGTTCTACTGCACCAAATAATTCATTTCCCTGTAATCCCTCTAGCATCGATAGCATTCCATTGTCTTTTTCAAAGTTCTTGTGATCAATCTGCGATAAATCAAAATCTAAAATCAGTTGACTATTTTCACCCACACGAGTTATAACCATTTTTATTAATTCGGTGTTCAAGTTTTGGCTTTCGTTGCACAAGATAATAGAATTAGAAATACTACGACTTCTCATATCCCCAAGATATGATATTTGAATCCTATTATTTTGCAAGAAATTATCAAAAAATAAATCACCCATAATATCAGCCATAAACATGCAAGAACTTTTTAATTTGTCTGTTACATCACCTGGAAGTATGCCCAAGTCAGGAACGCCTTGAACTTTGATCCCATTACGGATTATGACCATTCTTTCAAATGTGCCACGCTGAAGCTCTTACAAAGCATAAGCAGTTGCAAGGAATGTCTTACCAGATCCCGCCCGACCAAGAGCAGATTTTACTAAAATTTTGTCATTACATAGCAAGTCCATATATAGTTCTTGGCGAATATTACGGGGTTTTATTTTTCCTAGTATTTGGGAATCAAAAGACTGATATTTTAGTTTTACAAATTTTTTGCCATCATATCTAAATTTGTCTACAATATTACTTCCTAATTTTAATAGCAAATATTGATTTGTAAGAGCATCAACTTTTAATTTACCATTATAAAAATCAGCAAGTTCTTCTTCCGATAATTCTAGAGTTTTTATTCCGTTATACAGAAAAACACCTCCGCAATGATTTATTTTTTAATATCTGGTGTTGCAGTAAATTGCGCAATTAATCCATCTTCTGGATGCCATAAGAAAGATTCACTAGCACGTAAAGCTCCTATATACCCTTTATTAAATGTCCATGCATCAGCACTGGCTAAACTACGTAGAATTCTAACAACCATACCGCTATTTTCATTTGTCGATATATAAGATATATCTTTTTTGTTATGCTTATCACCAGTATGCCATTCTCTGAATTTTGTTTGTGCCCATAATTCAGGCTGTTCGCTTGCCATAAGCAAAGGAAGTCTATCTAATTTTTCATCAGATCCATGGGTATAGCCAATAAGATTTTTTCCAAATTTATAATATTTTCTCTTTTTTGCATCATTATTAATATTCACATTTGGATTATTATTATACCAGCATTCTAATGCTTCACCCAAATAAAAAGATCTTTGCTCGTCGTGGTTTCCTGGAACAACAATAACATCTACTGGCGCAATAGCAGAACATGAATCAATCATTTCCACCATCATTTTTCTGCCTAACCTAAAAGTTTTTTGCCATCTTGTGTCTTCTTGCTGAGGAGTCCCAGCAGTCGTAGTATTGAATTTACTATCAACATTAAAGAAATCATTTCCAACAGGAAAAACAATTTTAGAGATCTTTTCATTTTGGGCATGAGATAAAAGTTTATGCAAAGTACTTGTAATAATATTTTTAGCAAGTTTTACATCATAACTTTCGCCACTTTCTTCTTCCCATGTCAATCTTCCAAAATGAACATCAAACATATCTATTTCATAAAGACATCCATCATTATATTTTTGATAATTAATAATTGGATATTGAGGAGCAAAAGACTTTATATCTTCCATCATAATAGCAATAGCATTTTTTGCTATTACTTCTTTTTTCTTTTTTACTAATCGGACTTCAACATGGTAAAGGGGCACAACAAGCATTTTGCCAGTGTCTTCAACATCGCCCTTAGTGACATTACCATTTTCAACATGCCAACTAACTTGCCGATCTTTCCTGTAGCCCTCACTTGTCTTAACTTTAAATCGTTCAACTTCCCAAACACTTAAATCAATATTAAATTGTTTTATAATATCTTCTTGAGAAAGAATACGCTTTGAAGCACAAACAACATTGATAAAATCTTGTCCTTCTTCATATGTTGAACTTTCTTTTTCAGAATAAGATTTTTCTTCTTTATCTTCTGGCTCAAATTCGTCGTCCTCGGAAGTTTCAATTAAAACTTTTTCATAAATACGTTCAAATTGTTTTCTCAATTGATTTCCGTTATTATAACCGAACATATTAGCCATTGAGTCCCAAGAAACATCTAAATATTTCTCTTTTTTTCGTTTAGCTAAACATTCCTCATAAATATGCGAATCCAATATAAATCTCCTTATATAAATTTATACTCTAAATAGTGGTAATTGCGCCCACTCCCTTAATAAAAATTAATAAATTAAAATAAAGTGGCGGGGAAAATTATTAGTTTCATCTAGAGTATCCTAATATACTATCATAAAACTTAGAATTTGTCAAGATACAATTATCAAGCGGAACGAATAATCAACGTAATAGGCTGATCATATGTTTTTTGTAATACAGGAGATGCACTTACGCCTTCCCTAATCTTTATATGATTCCAAGGAATAAAATCAAACACATCTAGAGAAAATGCTTGCGATGCACTAGTTACCGGAATGAGCACTTCAGTGTTATCATTGCCAATCAAAGGGTAATAAGTAATCCCATCAGGAGATACTTCAAACCCCACATAACTAGCAGTACAATTACTTCCACTAATCACCAAGCCGGATAAAATATATTGGTTCAAAGCTATAGATTCTGTTTTTGAATTACCTACTGCGATACTTGTACTGATGTTTCGAATATTAGACATCTTTCCTCCTTTTTAAATTTCTTCCTCTGTTTCTTTTACTAAATTCCTAAGATCTGATGCCAATAGAAATCTTACACTTTCTGTTTCTGGAATCCATATTTTTTCTGTTACGCCTTTTATACCACGAGTAGGCTTACTTCCTTCATGCTCATAAATCGTAGTATATTTCAATCTTCCAAGCCCTCTGACCGAAAATTCTTTTCTTTCAGTAATACAATCGCGCAATATATCAATCATAGTATCTACAACTTTTTTACAATCAGCTTGATTATAATTATTTCTTTGCGCTATTTGCCGGACAAGATCATCTTTACATAAAATTCCTTCAAATTCTTCCATTTTTATCCTTTTTTGTATAAAATACCTAATTTATCTGTTTTTGATATATATTACCATTAAATAGGCGGGGATATTCAAACCTTAACATTTTTCCCTTTTTCTTCTCATAGCCTCTCGACTCATTTCTTTTTGTTTTTCATTCCAACATTCTGTACAGTATTTTTGCCTTGTGCCTGTTTTCTTAATATTCTTTCCGCACTTTTCACAATATGCGGGGAAATAACTAATAATATTGTTCATATCTGTTATCATAATTTCTGTATCAGATGTTTCATCTACACAAAAAACAGTATAAATATAGTCCTTATCTTCTTTTGGCTCAATATATTTATTTTTGACTGCCAATATTTTACATGCATCCAGCAATTCTTTCTCATTCATTGACATCTTAGCAATTCCCAATACTTCTCGCATATCCATGTTGCAATAGTACTTACTATTATCTAAATTATTAATTTTTCTGTTTTTGTTAGAGTTATGCTTATTATATTTTGCTATAACTATCATTACAAACAATATTTTTCCATACTTCATTGGCAAAGTGCGAATTGTATTCATTTCTGATACAGTTATCGGAACGCTATTGGATAACTTCAAACTATATTTCTTCGCCCTCTTCATAGCATCCATAATAGTTTGCCGATGTACAATATCATTAAACCCAGCGCTGTTTTCTTTACAAAAATTTATAATTTCTTTTTTTAGTTTATTGCCACTCATTCCAAGAGAATAATAATATTTTGCCAATATTGTTAGTTCATGTATTGTTAAACTTCCCTTGCTAAAACCATTTTTTAAAATATTTTGCGCTTGAGAAAGTTCATCAAATTCGACAGTTTTTCGAACTGTCATAGGTCAATGCCTTTAATTTCATACTTAGATCCCATATAATCAATATACCCGCTATCGTTTCTAATAGGTATCATAAATTTATTATTAGCATGATCTTTTAAAACATTGATTAAATCATCACCAAAAACATCTAAAATAAAAGATGATCCAAAATCACTCGCCCAATAGATTACCTCATCAGAAGAACTTACTATAGATTCAGACTGCTTTTTTAGCCAATGCATCATTTCCTGAAATCCAGAGGATCTCGTATGATAATTAATACTTTTCTTAAATTGCACATATTTATTATGTATATTAGATATCACCAATTTGTTTTTTTCTTTATATTCAACATTTGTAGGCAATAAAGATTTAAAATCAAAAGTTTTTAGTTTATTATTTTTCTTGAGAATTTGAACTTCTGATTCCATATGATGGCATAGATTGTTCATAACACAATCAGAATCAAGCAAATTTCCAAAATGATAGTAGTTTCTAACCACGCGATTTTCTTCATCATTTCGATTGCCTTTATTTATAATATAATTTAAATTGCCATCAAACATTATTTTACAATAATTATCATATCCTGCAATTCTCTTTTTGTATTCAGTTTCATAATCAGAATATAAATATCTGAAGAAATACGGTCTTTTATCGCATATGGTTTTATGATGCAAATCTTTTAGTTTTTTGGTTTCTTCAGAATCATTGTCATCAATATGCTCCCATTTTGTCCAATATTTAGGAATATCCATGGTTTTAATTCCTTTTGCACGATCTATTTCCATGGACTGAAAACAATTACATATTTTAAGACGATTCAAAACCTCATTATATTCAGGAGAATCTTTTTCAAAAGTAGGCAATAATGCATATAATTCTGTGCCAATATTAGTAATTAATCCTATCCTAGATTTAAAAGTTTTTACGTCATATTCCCATAATTCAGATTCTACTATTTTCTTTTTTGATGCGGTTTTGCGATCATATGTTGGAGGTAAAACATTCGAAAATGCACCTTCTACAAATTCTTTTTGGTTTGTTGTCATACAAATATCCCCGTCAAAATCGCTTCCAGACATCTTCATCATATCGTTACCAAAAACATTAAAAACAATGCCACTATTCAAATAACAATACCAATAATTCATTTCTTCAGTATTCTGCAAATCTAATATATTGTTTTCAGAAAAATAGGTTACAGGCGATCTAAATGCAGAAACTTTCTTTATTTTTCTCTTATTCCAATATTGGGAATAGTGTTGCCCTTCTCGTAGCAATCCACAAACTTGTAAACCTAGCCCCCATTCTATTTGTGCTACAGGATCTCCTATCATAAATTGATAATTAGCATTAAGCAATAATATACCTAAGTAAGATTCTTTTATTTTTTTATTAATCAATCTCTGAACTTTTGCATTAATCTGCTTATCTTTTATAAGACTTGGCTCTAGTAGCAAGCATTGAAGTAAGGGATTATCTAAATTATCAAACCAATCTTTATTAATTCTAGAAGGTTCAATATCTCCCATCAAAAATAATTGTGTATATACCCAATCATCCCCGGTTATATTTTTAAACCAGTCTAATGTTTTCTTACATAAATGTTCAATTTGATCATCGCTAGTAATATTCAAATTTTGAATATATTGGTAAGTGGATGTTGAATAATTCTTATCTATTTTTGGACTTACTCGTGATATGCCCCATGCAAAATCATTCTCTTCGCACTTTTTGCAATAATCATCGATACTAGAGTATGCACCCGCCAATTTGAATTGGCTCTCAGACAAAATAACATCTACATCCTCTATATTATATTCTTTGCCGTAAATATCTTTTATGATGCTAATATTTTTCTGTTTGGCAAATTCTTGATAATTGAATGTAACTAAAAGTCCCTTGCCAAACGCTGAGCGAAATATCCATGAAGCAGGCATATAATCTAAATCAAGCCATTCTAGCCATTCCTGTGCCATTCTAGGGCTAATAAGTCCCTGTCCGTCAAATAGATTCACTTTTGTAGTTATTACTTCAGGAGAAACAATAGGATCTCTACTGATGTCATCTGATTCATGTAGAAAATCTACCAACATTTCTCTTTCCATTATGCAATCAGATACTATTATAAATCTAGGAGTTGGCACTCTCAATGTTGCACTAGATGCTAAGGCTATATACGCATTAAATTTCGAAGGGGCAATCTCATAATCAAGATCTCTACCACAGTTCAATATTTCTCTTATTTCTTTCGCAATTTCATCATCACAAAAAAGAACTGTACTTTTTCTTGCCATTCCTGCACTACATAGCAATCTTACATATCTCTTGCCATTAAGCCTTATTCCACCTCTATCAATAATTGATTTATAGTGACGATTATCATCGAATTCTATAGTAATAATATCTGGAACATATAGAATCTTATCTATTTGTTCTGATAACGATATTGAATTTTTGCGTTTCTTTTTCCGAAGTAATTCATCTAGTTCTAATTGATCAAATTCTATACCACGAATTCTTCTAATAGCCCTCAATAATTCTGAATCAGATGTCCTAACTACTTCACCATTCTGTCTTGCCTGATCTAATGTTAAATTATCAATCTTATAATTACATTCTCGCAACCTGCTTGAATTAAATTTCAAAGTGTAGAAAGATTGAATCTTTTTAATATTTCACCTCTATGAAATTACTTATTCTCCGTCTGAATATTCTGACCAATTGAATGTCAATATTCCATCTGTATATTTATACCAACTCATTTCATACCAGTAAGTTTCTTTGTAAATACAATTATCTTCATCTTCATCGCAATCATCCCAGTTCGGGCAATCTTGACAAAAATGAGGCTTTGTGATACGATTTGTGTCCATTGATGTTTTTCTTGTATTATAGATATTTATTATATAATAATAATTACAAGATTTATACCTCCTTTCTTGTGATTATAAAAATTATTTTCTTCTTATACCATATCGCATCTGTTTTCTGAATCTATAAGGTATTCCTATCCCTATATTACTAGCATTAGATTTTGTTTGCTTTATTCTAGGCATTTCTTTTGAATCATTTTCTTTTGCTATTACTTTGCTTATGAGAGAAATAAGGACTAAAAATACAATGATCCCAATAATACCACATATAGGATGTTCTGGAGACAATAGTACTCCTAGCATTGCAATACTAACTAATATGCCTATAGCTCCGATACAACTGCTCATATTTTATTTCCTTTCTCTATAATTACTTTTACTAGAATAGGAATATATTATCATACTTTTTCAATTTTGTCAAGGGTAATAGGGTAGCAATTTTTAAATTGATATGCTTAAAGTCTTGACAAATATAAAGCAATATGGTATAGTAATCTGATTAAAATTATATTATAAGGAGAAAAATTGGAAAATTTTATAAAAATTATAGATTCGCCTACAGGCACAGGTAAAACAACTTGGGCTATTAATTATATGAATTCTTTACCAGAAGATAAAAAAGTTATTTTTATTACACCATTTCTAACCGAAGTAGAAAGAATTATTAAAGAATGCCCCAATAGGCAATTCTCTCAGCCCGAAAATAAATATGGTGCTGGTAGAAAAATGCAACATCTTTTAAAACTAATCAGAGCAGAAAAAAATATTGTTAGTACTCATAGCTTATTTTCTCAAATTACAGACGAATTGATTACTGCATTGCATGCTTCAGATTATATTTTAGTTTTGGACGAAGTATTTAATGTTGTTGAAAAGTTTGATATGTGGGACGATTTGCCATATTTGCAACCAGAAGAAAAGGATGAATTAACTAGGAATAACCTAAGGACATTGTTTGATAAAAAATTTATTCAAACCAAAGATGACTTCCTGATAGAATGGATAGATCAAGATAACCCATTAGATAAATATAGAAATCTTAAACAATTAATAGATAGAGGATTATTATATCTTATCAATAATAAATTATTACTTTGGACTTTTCCCGTAGAAGTATTTCAGCCTGGAATTTTTAATGAAATATATATTCTTACTTATCAATTTGATTATCAATTACAATCTTACTATTATAAATATTTTGATATACAATATTCTAAATACCACATAGAAACAATTAATAACAAAATTACTTTAATTGAAACTATAAATAATGATTACGAAAAACAATGGATTGAAAAAATTAAACCTCTTATTACCATTATTGATAATC
>Ga0116184_10001168_pt1 | contig 26450 bp, 17 predicted proteins | sample AD_JPNNA5_MetaG_FD_89886 | JGI IMG/M metagenome (GOLD analysis project Ga0116184, IMG submission 89886) | Active sludge microbial communities of municipal wastewater-treating anaerobic digesters from Japan - AD_JPNNA5_MetaG | ecosystem: Engineered > Bioreactor > Anaerobic > Digestate | place... | reverse complement strand
CATGGCGCGGTCGATATCGCTTTGCAAAGCGGCGTCCCTGCCTTTCAGCAGGGCGGCGATCGGGCCGTTGACATTGCCCACCGCCTTAAGGACGCCTTTGCCCATATACCTGGCGGCGTCGCCGTCGCGCAGTTCGAGCGCTTCGAAAGCACCGGTCGATGCGCCCGAGGGTACGGCGGCAGTCCCTTTGGCGCCGCAGGCGAGGGTGACGTCGGTTTCCACCGTCGGGAAACCGCGCGAATCGAGGATTTCACGCGCGCGGATGGTTTCAATGGCGGTCGGGTTCGTCATGGCAAACACTCCTGACTCTAGCGGCGTAACGGGATCATGCATTGCTTATTATAGCAGTAAAATCGATTTTGGGTATTTTTCTTACCTCTCAGCCGCCTTCGGCGGCAGCTCTCCTAACATAGGAGAGCCAAGAACGGGGGCAAGAACTGAAACCAAGGACAGAGGATAAAAACGGAGATCCAATGGCAAAAATTTAAGAACGGGGCATCAAGCCGTAGGATGATTTTGAAAAGAGCATATTGGTTCCCTTGCCTCTCCTTTGAAATGAGAGGTGGCAGGCGTGAGCCTGACGGAGAGGTCGGGAACCGAGTGTAACTACCTCTCAGCCGCCTTCGGCGGCAGCTCTCCTAACAAAGGAGAGCCAAGAATTGGGAACAAGGAACGGGGTGCTAAACCGGATGATGATATTAAAAAAGCATATCGACTTTCTTGCCTCTCCTCGGTGAGGAGAGGTGGCAGGCGCGAGCCTGACGGAGAGGTCGGAGTATTATTTATTAACCGATAGTTTTTCGCGGACAATTCGGTCAATCTGTTCGCAAACTTCATCGAAACTGACGTTTATATCCAGATTTGAAAATCTCAGAACCTGCAAGCCATGTTGATTTAACATCACTGTCCGTTCGTTGTCATAATCCAAGTTTTCCTCAAAATAGTGCTGAGAGCCGTCGAGCTCTATAATCAGTTTTGCGCTTGCGCAGTAAAAATCGGCAATATAATGGTCTATAATTCGTTGCTTATACCATTTTTCAGGCCGCCCTCTTAGAAAAACATACCACAGGCGACGTTCTTGCGGCGTCATATTCTTGCGAAGTTCTTTTGCGTGGTTCAGCAGGACGTTTTTATCGTGCAATTTGGGGTTACTTTTCATACTACCTCTCAGCCGCCTTCGGCGGCAGCTCTCCTAACATAGGAGAGCCAAGAACAAGGAGCCAAGAGCGGGATGCCAAAAACGGGTTACCAAAAACAGAGAATAAAGGGAGCGCCAAGAACGGAAATTAAGAACGGGATGCCAAAGGCAGCGGTAAAAAGCGGGAAGTTTGGAACATCATGCAATCTTTGATCGCGTAACGGCGAGAAAAACGGGTGTTTTAATATTTTTTAAAGCCCGCTTTGAGCATCAGGCCTTTCATTCCGACAACCTCGGCGGGGTCATAACCGGCCAGCTTGACAATCTGCCGGCCGAAGATGCTGTCGCCCTCTACCCTGCCGATGACTTTCTCCTGCCTGGTGACGCCGCGCACATACTCGTCTGTCACGGTTTGGTTGTAGCGGTACAAGGCGCTGCCGCCGACGACCGTCTTGCCGGCTTCGTCGACGGTATAGACGTCCAGATGATAAAACCAGTAGGAGTAAGCGCCGATGGCGACAAGGACAAGGCTCAGCAAGCCAGCCATAATGCCGTTGACGATTCTACGCGCTTTCATCAAATCCCTCCGATTCTCAAACGGTCACGCCCCAAGCGCCATTTCCTGCAGGCAACTCAGCAGGCGCGAGGCCTCGACAAGGCGGTAAAACGCCTGTTCGATTATGTGAAGGATGATGCCGAAATCAAAAAAGGGCGTGTTATCCTGCGCCGGCGCGCCGTCATATTTAAGCATAAACGGCTGAGTATACAGTATGCCGCCCTCGCCCCAGACCTCCGCGCGGACATAGCTGCCGATGGCGCCGGCATGTTCGGCCAAATCAATGGTATCGCCCGTGCAGATGACCTTGCCGTCGGCGACCCAGTGGATGATTTTTTCGTTGACTGCGTCAACGGTGATGGTATCCGCCGTTTCATCCACGGCGATGCGCGTGACCTTCGGCTGCGGCGTACCGGCGGGCGCCACCCAGGCGGCGCCGAGAGCAAGGCCGGTCTCCGCTTCAAGACGCGCGAGTTCCGCGGCGTTGTTGATTTTCCTCGAGCAGGCGAAAAAGGCGCCCTGTTCCATACAGGCGCGCAGGTTTTCAAGGTTGTTGGAGGGCATGCACATGATTTCCCAGGCCGTATCGATGCCCGATAGACTGTGCGCGTCGCTGTTGGCGAAGGCGAAAATATTCCTGCCCGAAGGGACCACCCGCATTAGCAGCTTATCCCACAGGATACGGTCGTTTCCGGTCCTGTCGCTCATATTGAAAATTTCCATACCCAGGCAGCTCCCGTATTTTTTGAAAAGCGCGGCAAACTGACTGACGACATATCTGTTGTGCGCGCCGGTTTCGTTATAGGCGTTTTCCGGCGTTTCGCCGTTGGCGCGCGCGTAGTCGCCCGGATGGTTGATAAAACTCACGCCGCCGGTTTTCTCCACCCCGCCGAGGATATAATCATAATAACCGGTCCCGCCGAGGTATCCGTCGCCGAAATCCGTGAAAAAACTGTTGACATGCGTGCTGTCGAAAGACCCCGCGTTGTGTTCGATGCCGAGCGGTACCCTCAGCATACCCCTTGCGCCCCTGTCGGCACCGGCGCTGATTTGGGCGAAACGTTCCTCTGACAGCGGCGTAGGCCGCGAGCCGGGGTCGCGGATATTCAAAACAAAGGTAATCAGGGGGTTCACATTGAGCCGCGTCCAGCCCCTGTCCACCGTCGCATGGTCGGTCATCGCCAAAATGTCGTAGCCGAGCTCGTAGTGACGCTCCACCATAACGGAAAAGTCCGAGCCGTCGCTGACGTTGGAATGGGTGTGAAGGTTGGCCTTGAATTGGCCGGTCGTGCTCCAGTCCACCGCGGCGTATGGGTTGATAACGGTGTAGCCGCTGTCAGACGCGGAGGCGGCGGGCGGAGCGGCGAACAGGAGAACGGCGGCGTAAAGGACGGCGGAAAGGGTTTTTTTCAAGAAAGAACGTTTCATATCAACGGCCACCTCCGTGACGGCATGTTTCAAAAGACGATAAATCAGTATAACATATTTTGATTTCCGTTGAATACCGCGCAAATTACGGCGGCGCGAGCGCACTGCCCGCCCATACCCTTTTCCCCGAAAGAGGAATGAATTGAAATGGGCGATGGCGGTATTCCGAAGCGCAAATACCAAATCCTTTATTGGGCGGGCTTCGCGCGTTCGACCCGGTTTGAGGGCGGACACGGCCCTCGATATTTCTACCTCTCAGTCGCTTTCAGCGACAGCTCCCCTAAACATAGGGGAGCCAAGGCGGTGGGGTGTAAAGACGGGAGGGAGCCAAGACGGATGGGAGCCAAGGCGGGGCCAGAGGCGGAGGGGGCGATTTTAGTGGGAGCAAAGGCAGGGGTCAAGACGGGAGGGAGCCAAACCGGATGGGCGCCAAGGCGGAGGAACCAACGGCGGATAGGAACCAAGGCAGATGGGAGCAAAAACGAAGGGTGGCAATTGGGGTGGGCGCAAAGGCGGGGGCAATTCGGGTGGGAGCAAAGACGGAGGATATCTAAAAAGTGGTTCGTTTAAAGAGCCGCAATCTTGAACCGAAACGCCGAAAAATGTACAATAGAGCCGTCAAAACAGGAACCGGCACGCGCCCGGCCCCGAAGAACGGCGCGGGCAAAACGGAGAGGAGCTTGACGATGAAAAAACGGCTGCTTTGCATGATTTCCCTGGTACTGGTACTGGTGACGCTGCTGCCGGGTGTCCCGCGCGGCGCCGCGGCCGGCGAGGTTCTCGCCTTTCCGGAAGCGGACGGTTTGGGCAAATACACCGTCGGCGGCAGGGGCGGCCGCGTCATCGAGGTTACCAACCTGCTCGACGGCCCGGTTATCCCCGGTTCCCTGCGCGCGGCGGTGGAAGCGAGCGGCCCGCGGATCGTCGTTTTCAAGGTGGCGGGCACGATCGACCTCGTTTCCCCCCTGGACATCTGGAACCCCTATATCACCATCGCCGGGCAGACCGCCCCGGGCGAGGGCATTACGCTGAGGAACTATACTTTCTATATCAAAGTCGGCGAAGTCATTATCCGCAATATACGTTTCCGCCTGGGCGACCTCAAAGAGGCGGACGCGGTGGATATCCGGGGCAGGACTCCCCAGCAAAACGTCATCCTGGACCACTGTTCCCTGAGCTGGGGCGTGGACGAAACACTCTGCATCAGGGACTTCACCAACCTCACCGTCCAGTGGTGCTTTATCACCGAGGGCCTGCACGACAACATCCACCACGCCGGCAAGCACAGCAAAGGCGCGCTGGTCAGCGGCAGCCGGGGCCAGCGGGTATCCTTCCACCACAACCTGTTCGCGCACAATGACGCGCGCAACCCCCGCCCGCAGGGCCTGCTCCCCCCGGACGAGGACACCGTCGGCTTTTACTTCGACTTCACCAACAACGTGGTGTACGACTGGGGCAGAAGCTACGCCGCGAAGAACCTGGACGTCAGCGAGCGCTGCACGATGAACTTCATCAACAACTACTTTATCGCGGGCCCGAGCTCCAAAGCGTCCAACTTTATGGTGGATAAAAACATCAACAGCAGAATGTATTTTTCCGGCAACTACATGAACGGTAAAATGCCCGCCGACCAGTATTCCAAAATCATTTACGAGGATTTCAAAAAGCCGGACAACGGCTGGAAGCTCAGCGAGCCCTTCGACAACATGACCGACCGTATACAGCCCGCCGAAAAGGCCTACGCCATGGTGATGAAAAACGGCGGGGCGGCAGTGAACCGCGACGCGTATGACGATAGAATCGTCAGCGAGGTAATCAAAGGTACGGGCAGAGTCATCGACAGGCCCTCCGACGTCGGCGGCTGGCCCGTGCTGGAAACGGGCGAGGCCTACCTCGACACGGACAAAGACGGCATGCCGGACGACTGGGAGAGCACGCACGGACTGAACCCCGCCGACCCGGCCGACGGTTCTCTTGACAGGGACGGCGACGGCTACACCAATGTGGAGGAGTTTTTGAACTCCCTCATGGCGGACTTATACACGGAAGACGCGCCCTTCCCGCAATTCGACCAGAGTTTCCGGTTTTTCCGCTATATCGGCTACAGCGTGCTACGCCTGTATTGGGACGCCAGAAAATGGGTGCGGACGATGTTCGGCCGGGCGGTATAGACAAACTTGGTCATATCAGTGTTAGAAGTTCACAGCGCGCCTCGAAAAAGGCGCGCTGTGAGTTATCTTTGATTTGCATGTACGATCGTGTTATATCTCTTCAATACCAATCTCTTTTAAATAATCATAAATACCTGCATAGTATTCAGGAAGGCGCGTTTTATCGTTTGGATCGCCTTCTGGTATAAAAATGATACAACCTTGGCGAGCACGTGTGAGAAGAACACGGTACGCATTTTTTAGATATGATATATTTTCAGCTTTTTTGATATTTTGCCAACGCGTACCAACAAAATCAAGATATTCAAAACCGGTTCCATTAAACCTAAAATTCGCATCCCAGCACACAATAGTCCAATCGAGTTCCAGCCCTTGAATGTCAAATTCGGTGGCCGTTTCCTCTAAATAATAAGAAGATCGGACATCATTTTTATCATTCAAAACCAAGTTGGGGCATCCACTTTGCTTTGTACCCAAACGCCATACATCCGAAGTCTTTTTGCGCCTGAACTCGCTGTAATGCCATATCGTTGCGAGCCCTTAGCTTTGCTCTTAATCCAGCTTTTTGCCGTTTTGATAACTCTTGTCATGGTGAATGGATAGACTTCTCTGAAGCTTTCATACAATTGTTTTGCTTCGACAATATTGACATCTAATATCGCTTTAACAAAAGCGGATACCTTTTCAGTTCTGAACGAGCGTAGCGAAACGGCAAGATGCAAGTCTCTTTCAATCCTGTAATTCATACCCTCGAAAAGGGTGGATAGTGGAAGCCCATTTGAATACTCACTATCGACAATCTTATCTGAAACGTAAACGTCCCAATTCTGATATCGTGTCTTCAAAGCATGAAACCATTCAGAAAGACCTGCCTCTCCAGTATTTATCTCTTGACCACCACCAACAAGACATATAATGGTAGCCCAGTCATGATGCCGATCCATAATGCTGATTAAAAACTCTGGCTCTGACATGTTGAAGTTGAAAATCCCCTTTTTACGCTTCATAAAATCAACGAGCATATCTTCTGTCCACGCTCGTTGAGCTTCATCAAAAATAGCGACTTTTTCAATGGGAGGAGTATCTACAGATATTGCATCATCTCTAAAATGATGAATGATTTGAATAAACTCTCGCGCTTTGCGCAACGCATCTACTTTTTTTACCTTTTTATGAGTACACTCATCACGTGCCAAAGCTTCTTGCAATACAGCAACCAAAGGGCCATTGCCCGAGAGGAAAACAGCGTGCTCTTGTTGATCAATTTTTTGTCGTTCAATGGATATATTGAGACCTGCTAACGTTTTACCTGCTCCTGGCACCCCAGTAATAAAACAAATCGATTTCCTGTTATTTTCTTTACTACTATCAATAATCTTGTTAATGGCATTTGTTGTTTGATTGAGGTTCTTTGCAGTGGCATCATTTCGAGAAATATCTTCAACATGATGACCATGATATAACGCCTGCGCAGCTTCAATAATCGTGGGAGTGGGCATATAAAGGGAATTGATCCAGTCTATAGCATGAAAACTGGTTTCGACAAATTGACCGGCTATCATAGCAATATATTGCGCAAGGTTTGATTTGTTGCAAAGAATCGGTTCTAAAATATCCGTTTGCACATATGAAATCTCAAGTTCTTTTTTGGGTGCCTCTGTGGCTACTAATAGGGGTACAAGAAGTTTTTCATGGCTTTCTTTATGAAAGTTCTTCAGATCCAAGGCATAATCAAGAACTTGTTCAATCGCATAACTATTATAGTTTTTTTCGCCAACTTTAAACTCTATCAAGAATACAATCCCATTATATATAAGGATATTATCGACTCTCTTGCCAATACGGGGTATTGTGTATTCGAATATGATATCGCCATTTTGAAAGTCGACAAGTTCACTTTTAAGAATCTTTATTTCTTCTTTCCACGTATTTTTCTGCAGGTCCTCCGAAGTATAACGATCATTGGATACGATTTTGCCAAAAATCGTATCGTTATCAGTTTTAATAAAATTAGTCACTGAATCCCAATAGAAGGCACGATTCATCAAATCACCACCTACTTTATTTGGATTATCTATCTTGATCAGATGGAATAAATAACTTGTATGTTTCAATTTCAAGTGCATCTGCTATTCGCTGAACATTTTCTAATGCAATACTCCGCCGTTCACGCTCCACAGCGCTGATATAAGTGCGATGAAGCCCTGATTTATCAGCTAAAACTTCTTGGGACAGACCTTTTTCGACCCGATATTTTTTGACATTACATGCAAAAATTTTGACGATATCCATCAAATCACCCCTTATAGAACAGTCTATTTCACGCACACAATAAGTCTACATACAATAAGTCACATCCCCGTGATTAAAACCGACCGGCACGGGCGGCTTAAACACAAGTTGATTGTTGAGTAATCTTTCACAATCCTGTATCATTTGTATCGTAACGCACGAACGGAAAGAGGAGGCGCCCATGGGCAGAATCACGGATAAAGACGGAGAACTGAAACTTTCGGTTTGGAAGATTTTCGTCATGTTCAACCTGGTGGTGTTTTTCACCGCCGTCGCCAAAACATGGGAGCACCGCCGCAGGCGGGAGTTTCACCGCGCCGTACAATATAAAAAGTACGATACGGCATATTGCCGGACCATCCTGGAGGACTTCAAAGCGCTCGCCACCTGCAAGGACCCATACATCGAGCATTTTTACGAAAAACATCCCGACTTCGCCGGCCTGCATAAATTGTGGGTTCTCAACTCGAGCGGCTACTGGGCTGAAAAAATCAAAAAATACGTCGCCGAACAAGAACACAGCCCCTACAGCCCGCCGCAGAATAAGGCGGAGCACCGCTACCCGACATCCAAAAAGCTCAAGGCGCTCGACAAACTCGATTACCGCCTGGTCAATTACTTCGGCAACTACTGCGAATTCCGCAGCCTGGACTTTTTTCTTTGGTGGGGCGAAAAGACCACGCACAAAACATTCGGCAGGCTTGCCAAACGGCTGTTCGACTGGTTCACGCGCTACTATGCCGGCTATTTGGTGCCGGCGGACCATTCGCTCGGGCGAGGGGTCGAGGTGATGCCCTACGAAAACATCGTGGAACTGGTCAAACGGGTCAAGGTCGGGCAGATATGGCCCTGCTCATGCAAATCCTTCCGGAAAACGGCCGACGGGGTGCCGCGCGACACCTGCATGCTGATTTCGGAAGTCGCGTCGCTGGACGACAGCGTCACCAAATACCCGGACACCGGCTTTATGCCGGCCGGCGAGGTGCTGGCCAAACTGAAAGAATGCGAGGACTTCGGGCTGATTCATCAGATTATGTGCGTTTCGGCCCCGGCGGGCAGAAAAATGTACGTGCTGTGCAATTGCGATAACCGCGGCTGCGTGCCGATGTTCCTGAAAGTGAAATACGGCATCCCGATGGTCAAGGGCAGCGGCTTTGTATGCGAACAAAAAGAGCTCGAAAAATGCACGGCCTGCGGCGTATGCGCCGCGCGCTGCCAACTCGGCGCGATACGAATGGAGGACGGCAAACCCGTATACGACGAAAGCCGCTGCCTCGGCTGCGGCCTGTGCGTCACCACCTGCCCCGCAGGCGTCCGCAAAATGGTGCGCAAGCCCACCGAGCCGTTCCACGATTACACGGTCGAACAGATTAAAAAACATCCCGAGCGGACGTTGAAAACATAGGGATATGCCGCGGCGAAAGCCCGATTTTCGGGCGCGCGGCGCGACCGCGCAAGAACACACAGCAGGCTACCGGCCGCGAAAAGAGAGGACACCGCTATGGCCAAGGCGTTCGGCAGCGGATATTTCGGCGAATGGGTGGACGGCGAACAGGGCGTGCCCGCTTACCGCTACGCCGTCGACCAGTTGACGGACAAAAAAGCCGTCACCATGACGACGCCCGCCTGGAACGACAGGCGCAACCACACCTTTGTCTTCGGCAACGACAGGGTCGCCGTTACGGCTTCCAACTTCGGTTACTGCCAGATTCGGCAGGACGAGGGCTGCCCGAAATATTTGACCGATTATCATCCGCCTTCGCACCAGTACGGCGGCGGGTTCGGTTATTTGAAAGGCGACTCGTTCCTGAGCACTTTTTACGACGGCACGCCGATGCTGCGGGAATACGGCGCGGGTTATTTTAAAAAGCGCAAGGAAAACGGCGAGGCGGCGGTGGAAGAGATCCTCTTCGCGCCGTACGGCGACGACCCCGTGGTGCTGAAAACCGTCCGCATCGCCAACAAGACGGACCGGAAAAAGAGTTTTTCTTGGTTCGATTACTGGGCGGGCGAGATTTACGAATTCACCTTCACGCATTACTGCCTGGCGCAGTTGACTTTTAACACCGCGAATGTGGCGAGATTCCGCCGGGCGTTCGGCAGGGACTTTGAAAAAAAGTACGCGGTTTTCGAAAGCGGCGTCAACCGCACGATGCGGTATAAAGGCGGCAACGCTTTCCTTCGCGCGGGAGAAGCCGCGGCGGAATGGTTGTTCCGCCGGCTTTCCAGACGTTTTTACACGGTCAAAAACAACGCCGGAACGGATAAAAATCCGCCGGCAATCTGCTTATGCGCATTGGACAAGGAGCCGGTGAGGGCGCATACGGACGCGGGCGCGTTCTTCGGCGGCGGTACTGCCTCCGCGCCGGATTATTTCACCGAAAAGAACAGGCGGGCCAAAGGCAAAAACGCCATGCTGACGCTTCAACGGCAGCTTGAACTGGAACCGGGCGAAAGCAAGACGCTGTCGTTCGCGTTCATCTACGAGCCGGCGGGTTTCGCGCTCGACGCTCTGCGGGAAAAGTACGAAAACGAGGATATCGAAAAACTTTTCACGGATACGCTGGCAAGTTTTAAAACCGAGAGAACCGCCTTTCACCTCGAGGGCGTCGAGTGGCTGGACAGAGAACTGACGTGGCATAACGCCTGTTTGCGCGGTTCCATGACGTACGCGTCGTACTTCGGCACGCATATTCTCTCCCAGGGCGGGCACTATCAGTATTTAATCGGCCTGCAAGGCGCGCCGCGCGACCAGTTGCAGCACGCGCTGCCTTTCATCTACACGGACCCCCGCATCGCCAGAGAGCATATCCTTTTCACCCTGCGGGAAATGTCGCCCGAGGGCGAACTGCCGTACGCCACACACGGCGACGGCATGATGGTGGCGGCGGTCATGGTCCCGTCCGATTTGCAGCTGATGCTGCTTTCTTTTGCCGGAGAGTACGTGCTGGCGACGCGGGACGTCGATTTTTTAAACGCCAAATATACCGGTCCGCTCGACGGCCACGAGACGGAAAGAACGGTACTGGAAGGGCTGATGCTCGCCTACCGATACATACTCGAAAAAGTCGGCAGAGGCCGGCACGGGCTGGTCAAAATGAAGACCGGCGATTGGAACGACCAGGCGGTTTACGGCAGAGTGCCCGCGACTAAAATCAAATACGCGCAGAAGCACGGCGAATCCATGCTGAATTCCGCCATGGCGGCCTATTCTTTCCGCATTTTCGGTGAAATGCTTCTGGCGGCCGGGCAGGCTGAAGCGGGCGCGGTTTCCCTGGCGGCGGCGGACGAAATGAAAGCGGCCGTTCAGGCACAATGGAACGGCAAGTGGTTTAAAAGGGCCTTCCTCGGCGAAAAACTCGGCTGGCTCGGCGACGATTTGCTTTGGCTGGAACCGCAGCCCTGGGCGATTATCGGCGGTGCGGCGGACGAAAATATGAAAAAAATCCTCGCCGCCAATATCAAGGCCTTGCTGTGCGACATCAACCCCAACGGCGCGGCGCTTATCAGCCGCAACGCGGAGAAGCAGGAGAACAGCGCCGGACTCAATACCGGAGAGCTGGAAAACGGCGGCGTCTGGCCCGCTATCAACGGTTACCTGGTCTGGGCTCTCGCGAAAATCGACGGCGCCTCGGCTTTCGAGGAGTTTTTGAAAAACTCGCGCGCTTATCAGGCGGAAGCGTATCCGGATATCTGGTACGGCATCTGGTCCGGCCCGGATTCGGTCAATTCCTCCTACGCGCGTTATCCGGGCAGAACGCAGAACAGCCGCAACCCCTTCACCGGCCGAAGGGAACGGCGCTTTAAGCTGACCGTCGGCGTGGACTGGGAGGATTTTCCCGTATTGAACCTGCACGCCCATACCTGGCAGCAGTACGTCGTTTTTAAACTCGTCGGGTTGGAATTCACTGCGGACAGCGTCCTTTTCACCCCGGTGATTCCGAAAGAAAAATACACTCTGACCTCACGTCTTGTCTCGTTTACCAAAGACGGTGATACTTACGACATACGGTATAACCCCCTGCGCGCGGCGGAATTGAACGTCCGTTTCGCGGCGGAGGATAAAATCGCGGAAACCGTGACGGTCAACGGCGAAGCCGTCCCCTTCGCGCAGGAAAACGGCCGGCTCGTTTTTAAGATACGCTCGGCAGAAAACAATATCAGGATAAAACTTAAAGCCGAAAAGGCGTCCGTAACGCGCTTCCCGGAGAATCGCTATGACAAGCCGTGAACGGGTCAAAAGGGCGATGCGTTTTATGCCGCCGGACAAGGTGCCGGTTCAGTTTTGTTACGCGCCCGTGGGCTACTACGAGCACGGCGACAAACTCAACGACTTGTACGCCAGGCTGCCCGGCGATTTCGGCCCCTTCGAGCGGGCGCCCGTCCCCGCCCCCTCCGAAAACGACTACGACCCGGACGGCAGTTTTCACGCCTTCCGGCGCGACGAATGGGGCACGCTGAGGGAATACCGCATCTTCGGCATTGCGGGCATGCCGGTGGAATACCCGCTGGCGGATATCGGCAAGCTGGACGCTTATGTGTTCCCGCCCGCTCCGGCGCTTGACGGGCCGTCGTTTGAAAACCATTGCCGGAAGGTCGGGAAGCATCAGGAGCAGTACTACTTTTTGCAGGGCGCCGGCTCGCTGTTCGAACGGATGACCGCGCTGAGGCCCGAGGCGGACGTGCTGTGCGACATCGCGCTCAACGAGCCGGGCATCCGACGCCTCGCGGATAAAATCACTGCGTACAACGCGGCCTTCGTAAGCCTCGCCGTCAAAGCCGGCGCGGACGGGATCAGTTTCGGGGACGATTACGGCACCGAACGCTCGCTGGTCATGAGCCCGGCCGCCTGGCGCGCGTTTATCAAACCGAGGTTGAAAAAACTTTTTTTGCCCGCGGTGAAAGCGGGGCTGGACATCCATTTTCACAGCTGCGGACAGATTGGCGCAGTGCTCGGCGACCTGAAGGAAATCGGCGTGACCTCCGTTTGGCTGCAACTGCCCGCCTACGATATGGAGGAACTCGCGGCGCGCTGCCGCGCGCTCGGGCTGGCGGCCGCCATCCACACCGACCGCGCGAACACCATGACATACAGTACGCCGCGGGACGTGAGGGAACTGGTGCTTCGGGAGTACGAGGCCTTCCGGATGGCGGAGGGCGGCGCCTGGTTTTATATCGAGGCGGACAACGGCTTTCCGTTTGAAAACCTGGAGGCGCTGATCAGGACAATCGAGGAGATACGATAACGGTTGCCGGAACAGCGAAGGGGGATGTTCCGCCGTTGGACGACCTCTCCGTCAGGCTTGCGCCTGCCACCTCTCCTCGCCGAGGCGAGGCAAGAACAGGAGCGCGTTTATCGGGTTCTTCTGCCATCGGCGATCCAAAGCAGCGGTTTTTCCATCGAGATTGCGGAGGATAACAGGCGTCGCACTTTCGAAAGAGGTTATAGAGAACGCGCCGGACGACCTCTCCGTCAACGCTCCGCGCCGCCACCTCTCCTCGCCGAGGCGAGGCAAGGGAACCGATACGCTCTTATCAAAGTTTTCCTTAAGCTTAATGCCCTGTTCTTACCTTTCGCCATTGAAGCTCCGATTTTATCCTCCGTCCTTGTCCCCCCGTTCTTGGCTCTCCTATGTTGAGGAGAGCTGCCGCCGAAGGCGGCTGAGAGGTAGTTCACGCGAACCCCGACCTCTCCCTCGGCGCTCCGCGCCGCCACCTCTCCTCACCGAGGAGAGGCAAGGGAACCGATACGTTCTTATCAAAGTTATCCTTAAGCTTAATGCTCTGTTCTTAACTTTTACCATTGGATCTCCGATTTTATCCTCCGTCCTTATCCCCCGTTCTTGGCTCTCCTATGTTGAGGAGAGCTGCCGCTGAAGGCGGCTGAGAGGTAGTTCACGCGAACCCGACCTCTCCGTCGGCGCTCCGCGCCGCCACCTCTCCTCACCGAGGAGAGGCAAGGGAACCGATACGCTCTTATCAAAGTTTTCCTCAAGCTTGATGCCCTGTTCTTAAATTTTACCATTGGATCTCCGTTTTTATCCTCCGTCCTTGTACCCCGTTCTTGGCTCTCCTATGTTGAGGAGAGCTGCCGCTGAAGGCGGCTGAGAGGTAGTTCACGCGAACCCGACCTCTCCGTCGTCGCTCCGCGCCGCCACCTCTCCTCACCGAGGAGAGGCAAGGGAACCGATACGCTTTTATCAAAGTTTTCCTTAAGCTTAATGCCCTGTTCTTACCTTTTGCCATTGAAGCTCCGTTTTTATCCTCCGTCCTTGTACCCCCGTTCTCGGCTCTCCTATGTTGAGGAGAGCTGCCGCTGAAGGCGGCTGAGAGGTAGTTCACGCGAACCCGACCTCTCCGTCGTCGCTCCGCGCCGCCACCTCTCCTCACCGAGGCGAGGCAAATATGTTGTCAAAGTGTTGTATAATAGACGAGTCGGCTTGAGGGCCGCATTACGCGCGGAAAATCGAGGGGTGCGACGTATGGAATTCGACAACCGGTATATTCTCAACGGGGAATGGCGGCTGTTTTACGCCGACCACGACGAGCTCGGCGGCCGATACCCCGTAGATATCGCCGAGCTCGAGGCGTCGGGCATGGAGAGCGTCGCGGCGGAGGTGCCGGGCAATTTTGAACTCGACCTGCAGCGCGCGGGCATCATCCCCGACCCCTTTTACGATACCAACACGCTGGACCTGCAAAGGTTTGAAAGTTTCCACATGTTTTACTGCCGCCGCTTCGATTACCGGCCCGGCGGGGGCCTGCCGACGCTGCGTTTCGAGGGCGTCGACACGGCGGCCGAGGCCTATCTCAACGGCGAACCGGTTTTGGCCTGCTCGAACATGTTCGTTCCCCACGAGGCGCCCGCCGTCGGGCTGCGGGAGGGCGGCAACGAAATCGTCATCCACATCAAGCCCGCCGCCGTCGAGGCGAGGCGTTTCCCCGTACCTGCCGGCTGCTACGCGCACCGGTACAACTTCGAAACGCTGTATCTGCGCAAAGCGGCGTCGATGTTCGGCTGGGACATCATGCCGCGCATCGTCAGCGGCGGAATATGGCGCGACACCTTTATTTACGATAAATTGCCCGACCGTATTGAGGAACTTTTCGCCTATACGATGCAGGCGGATTTTGAGAAGCGTACGGCGCGGCTGGTTTTCGCCTTCAACGCCGCCGTTTCGCGAGGCAGTTTGGACGGTTATTCGGTAAGGGTCCGCGGTACGTGCTCGGACAGTTCTTTCGCCGCGGAAAGCCGCCTTTGGTTCGTCGCCGGCCGGCTGGAGGCGCAGGTGCACGGCTGCCGCTTCTGGTACCCCCGTAACGCGGGCGAACCCGCCCTCTATGACACCGTGTTCGAACTGCTTTACCGAGGCGAGCCGGTCGATTCGCGCCGTTTCGCCGTGGGGGTGCGCACCGTCGCCCTCGAGCGCACGGGGACGACCGACGAACAGGGAAGCGGCGAGTTCGCCCTGCGTGTCAACGGCAAAAAAATCTTCGCCATGGGCACCAACTGGGTGCCCCTCGACGCCTTCCCCTCCCGGGCGGCCGGCCGCCTGGCGGACGTCCTGCCGATGCTGGGCGACCTCGGCTGCAACATTGTGCGCTGCTGGGGCGGCGGTTTTTACGAGCACGAGGACTTTTTCGACTACTGCGACGCGAACGGCGTCATGGTTTGGCAGGATTTCGCCATGGCGTGCGAACTGGCGCCGCAGGACGAAACTTTCGCCGCCGCGATGGCCGAGGAGGCCGCCGCCGTCGTTAAAAAATACCGCAACCACCCCTCGCTCGTTCTCTGGGCGGGCGACAACGAGTGTGACCAGTCTTTCGGGAGCGCGGCGGGCATGGGCCGCGACCCGAACGGCAATACCATCACGCGCCGCGTTATCCCGGACGTACTGAAAGCGCACGACTTCACCCGGCCTTATATCCCCTCCTCGCCTTATACCGACGAAGAGGCGTTTTTGACGGGCGGTTTTCTGCCGGAAGAGCATCTTTGGGGCCCGCGCGACTATTTCAAAGGCGATTATTACGGCTCGTCCGTCTGCCATTTTGCCAGCGAGACGGGTTACCACGGCTGCCCTTCGCCCGCCTCGCTGAAAAAGTTCCTCGCGCCGGAACATCTGTGGCCCTGGTTCGACGCGGAAAAAGGCCGCGCCAACGACGGCTGGCTTGCGCACGCCGCCTCCCCCGAACTGAGGGCGGACGCCCCCTACGCCTACCGCATCCGGCTGATGAGCGACCAGGTGAAAACGCTGTTCGGCTGCGAACCGCGGACGCTCGAGGCGTTCGCGGCCGCCAGCCAGATTTCGCAGGCGGAAGCGAAAAAGTATTTTATCGAGCGTTTCAGGCTGTCGAAATGGCGGCGCACGGGTATCATCTGGTGGAACCTCGTCGACGGCTGGCCGCAGATATCAGACGCAGTGGTGGACTATTACCTCAGCCGTAAGCTCGCCTATTTCTACATCAAACGCTCCCAGCAGCCCGTCTGCCTGATGTTCGACGAGCCCGCCGGGGGCACGCTGACGCTCTATGCGGTCAACGATACGCCGCGCGGCGAACAGCTGGCGTTCAGCGTCACGGGGATATTCTCCGGCACGGTTTACGTCCGCGGCGCGGCCGCGGAAGCGCCCGCGGACGCAAGCGTCCCGATTTGGAGCAAGCCCTGCGGCGGCGGGGAGCGGGAGTTTTACCTCATCGAATGGCAGGGAAACACATCGGGAAAAAATCATTATATGACCGGCCTGCGCGGAATGGACGCGGACGCTTACCTCAAAGCGCTCGCTGCCTGCGGCTTTGAACTGCCGGGATAAAACACATGGGTGGCATTGAAAATGTTTGAGCGGCTCGGCCGGTTTGGAATGAAAATCGCGCGGTTCATGCAGGGCAGGAACGGCATCGACAAGCTGTCGATTTTCCTGTTCGTGCTCGGGCTGGTTGTCAACTCCGTCAATTCTTTTATCCCGGCGCTGAAGCCCTCGCTGGTACTGGGCGCCGCGGCCTACGCGCTGTTCGGCTGGGCGCTGTTTCGGGCGCTGTCCAAAAACCGGATGAAGCGCATGCGGGAGAACGTCCGTTTCCTCAACCTTGTCAAGGCGTTCGGCCTGCAAAACGCCGGGCGCCGCGTCAGGGGCTGGTTCGACCGGCTGTCGCTGCGGGTCAAATACGCCGGAAGCCACCGTTTCCGCCGCTGCCCGCATTGCGGCGAGACGCTGCGGCTGAGCAAAAAACGCGGCCGGCGCGTGTTCCCCTGCCCCAAATGCGGTGAAGAGGTCAGGGTTTGGATTGTCTTCTAACCGTTCAGGCGGTTGAGAAAAGCGCGGCGGGGCACGCCCGCGGCAGGGAGTAAACGAAGGATGATAAAAAACTATGATGATTTCGTCGCCGCGCTGCTGGAAGCCGGCTTCACTCCGGGCGGCCCCAACGGCGAGGGGATTTTCACGCTTTGCTCCGCTTTCGGCGTCGGCGTCCGCTGGCATACGGAGGACCCTGAAACCGACCCCTGGGAGTGGCGCATGCGCGTGCTCGAGGAACGGGACGACATCGCCTACGCCAAGGTGTTTTTCAACAAAAGCGGCTTCATCACGCGGGAGTGGTACCCGTATTTTTTGGCGGCGCGCCGGCGAGGAAAAAGTTTTGAGGAGGACTACGCGGACGGCGAAATCAGCCATTTTGCCAAACGTATCTACACGCTGCTCGGCGACAACGAAAGCTTGAGTTTCCCCGAACTGAAACTGCTCGGCGATTTTGCAAAAGAGGATGCCGCGCGTTTTGAAAAAGCGCTCGTCGAGCTGCAGATGAAGATGTACGCCACCATGTCCGGACGGCAGCGCAAACGCTCGCGTTACGGGGAGGAATACGGCTGGAACGCCACGGTGTTCTGCACCTGCGACAGATTTTTCGGCAAGGACGTGTTCGAGCAAGCGGCAGGGATTACGCCGAAAGAGGCGCAAAACGCCATTACGGCGAAAATTTTTCAACTGAACCCTCAAGCGGATACCAAGAAAATCTGCCGCTTCATTTACGGCTGACAAAGCACGGAGAACGATGAAAAAGAAAGCGATATTCTGGGATTTTGACGGCACTCTGGTGCGCTCCAACCATCTGTGGAGCGGTTCGCTCTACCGCGCGCTGGGCGGCAGCGAAAACCCTTACGGCATCGCTTTCGAAGACGTGCGGCCGCTGATGCGCTCGGGCTTGACCTGGCACATGCCGCAGTTCAGTTATCCGCACATGACGGGCGGAGCCTGGTGGGATTACACCCGCGCGGCGCTCGCGGCGATGTGCGTCCGGCTGGGCGTCGGCATCGACGAGGCGCTGCGCGCCGCCGAACGGGCGCGGGAAATCATTCTCGACCCCTCGAGTTACGAACTGTTCGACGACACGCGCGAAACGCTGGAGCGCTGCCTGGCGCTGGGATACGAAAACCATATATTATCCAACAATTATCCCGAACTGGGGGACACGCTCGAAGCCCTGGACCTGGCGCGGTATTTCGCCGGCTGCACGGTATCGGCGAAAGTCGGCTTCGAAAAGCCGCGGCCCGAAATTTTTGACATCGCGCTTAAAAATGCGGGACGTCCGGCGGCCGCCTATATGGTCGGCGACAACCCGCGCGCGGACATCGAGGGCGCCAACAACTGCGGCATGGTTTCCGTTCTGGTACACAGCGAAAGCCCCGCGCCGGCGCGGCACCGCTGCGGCGAACTCAAAGAAATCCCCGGTATTTTGGCTTGAATTGTCTGCCTGTTCATTCAAAGGGGTGTGCATAGAAATGACCAACGTCTTCGACATCACGGATTTCGGCGCGGTCGGCGACAAAGCGGCGGACTGCACTGAAGCCATCCAGCAGGCGCTGGACAAGGCGGGCGAAACCGGCGGCGCGGTCGTCGTGCCGCCCGGGAACTATCTCTGCGGCATGCTGCGCGTGCCCAAAGGCGTGGCGCTGACGGGTACGCACGCCTGGTCTTTCGGGCGAAACGGCGGCAGTATCCTGACGCTCAACCGCGCGGACGTCCCCTGCATGCTCGACCTGACCGGCGCGTTCGGCTGCACCGTCAAGGGACTGTGCCTGGCCGGCGAACAACTCGGTGAGGGTATTCACGGCATCATGGTCAGGCACGGCGAATACAACGGCGGCGGTGAGGAGGACACCACGACCATCGAGGACTGCCGCGTCGGTTCCTTCAGCGGCGACGGGGTGCACCTCGACCGCATCTGGTGCTTTTCCGTACGCCACAGCATGCTTTGTTTCAATACGGGGCACGGCCTTTATATCAACGGCTGGGACGGTTTCATCCTTGACAACTGGATGTCGGGCAACGGCGGGGCGGGCATTTTTGCCGACAAGGTCGCGGCCTCGCTGACCATGACGGGCAACCGGGTGGAATGGAACCGGCTGGCCGGCTTTTATTTCCGTAACAGCAACACGCTCAACATCACGGGCAACTACTTCGACCGCAGCGGCGGGCCGGCGCTGGATCTCGCGGCACAGCCGGGCAAGCGCAGCGATACGGTTACGGTGACGGGCAATGTCTTCAACCGCAGCGGCGCGGGCGATTTCGACAAAACGCCGCCCGCTGACGAGCTGGACAACTGCCACGTCCGGCTGCGGCGCTGCGTCAATGCGGTTGTCAGCGGCAATACCTTGCGCGTCGGGACCAACGACGGCGGCACGGGCCCCAAAAGCCCCCTGTACGGCTTCGTCATCGAGCGGCTGCGCGGCTGTGTTATCAAGGACAACGCGATGCTCTGCGCGAGCTTGAAAGCCAACGTCCTCGACCTGGGCGGGCACGACGAGGACGTCATCGTCAAAGACAACGCTGGCGCCGACTGCGCGGCGGCGGGCTGTTTCTGGCCGTCACTCAGGGGCGACGAAAACATTCCGTAAACAGATTTCAGAGTTCAGACGGCAGACAGCAGAAGAATAGACGGATACGGGAGGTTCAGATGAGAGATTTTTTCAGAAACGTTTCCAGGACGGTCCTGCCCTGTCTGCTCATCGCCGCGCAGCTTTTCTCCATGCTGTCGGGCGGAATGTTCTTTCAACCGCGGCTGAAAGAGGACGGCGGTTCGGCCGCGCTGCCTGCTTACGAAAAAGACCTTTTCCGCGCGCGGCTGCTGACGGAGGATTACCTCGGCGCCTACTGGTTCGAGGGCGTCAAGGTGCTGACAAACCGGCCGCACAAAGATATCGAGTCCAACTGGGGTTACGGCGGGCTGCTTCAGCTGACCTACAAAATGGCCCTGCTCGACAAAGCGTACCTGCCGCGCTGCGAGGAGGTGGTCGAGGGTCTGCGTTATTTCCGCCGCGAGCCGGACGGGCGCTTCGACGGGTACTCCTATACGCGCGCTTTTTGCAAAGACGGCGCAACGCAGGGCGTCGCCTACGACGACAACATGTGGCTGGCGCGCGACCTGACCGGCCTTTACGAGTTGACGGGCGAGCGGAAATACCTCGATCTGGCGCGCGAAATCGCCGATTACCTGATCGCGGACGCCTTTGTCGAACTGGACCCGCGCATGTTCATCGACAAAGGCTGGGCGCTGGACCCTTCCGAGCCGCTGGGCGGCTTTTACTGGGACGACCGGCACGAAGCGCTGCACGTTTGCTCCAACGGGCCGGCGGTTCAGTTGATGGCCGCCCTGGCGCGCCTGACGGGCGAGGAACGATACCTCAGCCACGCGGTGATGGCCTACCGTTTCCTGCAGACGCTGGTGCGTAGCGACGGCGTTTTCCACGACCTGATGGTGTTTGAAAAAGACGCCGGCAACAACATCACGGGCGTCGCCCATCCCGCCGGGCCGCCCTATTCCTACAACAGCGGCTCCCCGATCACGGGCGCCGTCGAACTCTACCGAGCGACGGGCGACAGCGCCTATCTCGACTGCGCGAAATACTGGGCGAAAAGCGCCGACGCCTACTTTGCGCGCGACAGCGCGGCGGGCGTGAAAGACTATCCGGCGGGGAACGTGTGGTTTCATTCCATCCTGCTCAACGGCTTCACCGCGCTCGCACCTTACGACGCGCAGGCCGCCGTCTACATCGGCCACATGCAGGATGCCATCGACTACGCTTACGAGCATTACCTGTCGGACGGCTCCCCGCCTTTCAGCGCGCGCTGCCTGCCCGACGACTGGATCGACGGCTGGGGCGATAAAAACCCGAAGGAGCAATGGGTGCTCGATGCCGGCGCGAACGCCACGGTGTACGCGACGCTGGCGTGGTATCATCGGCCGGCAGGCTAAAAAAACACAAATCAAAAAATACCGCTCGGGCAACCGGGCGGTGTCTTATATCCGGCGGCGGATCGAAGGGCAAACGGCTGCTCGTTATTGCTTAACGGGAGGAAATATAATACAATAAAAGTATACAAATGCCTTAAAACCCGAATCAATCATAAGGAGGAGCGGCGTTGGCGGACATTCCCATCAGCGTGATTATCACCGCGCGCGACACCGAAGCGTACCTGCCCGAGACGCTCGACTCCCTCGGCCGGCAGAAAGTTCGGGGACTCGAGGTCATCCTCGTCGACGGCGGTTCCGCCGATTCGACGCCCGCGATCATCGCCGCCTACTGCACCAAACATCCCAACGCCGTGAGCGTCGCCCTGCGGGACGCGAGCCTCGCGGCCATGCGCAACGCGGGCTTGGAACGTGCCGGAGGGAAATACGTCGCCTTCCTTGAGGGGGACGACCTGTACACGCCGGGTTATCTGCGCGCGATGCTGGAAACGGCCGAACGGTTCGGCGCGCCGATGGCTGTCGGACGCATGCTGAGTTTTGACGTCTTTTCGACGGTGTTCTTTGAATCGGCGAGCCGGCTTTCCGCCGAACGGCTGACCGGCCGTTTCAACACCGAATTGCTTTGGAACCCCTCGCTGACCAACAAAATCTTTCTGCGCGCGAGAATATCGGAGCTCGGTTTGAAGGTCCCGGAATACGGCGTGGCGCAGGACGCCGCTTTTTCGCTCGTTTTCGCCATGCAGGCGGAGAAAATCGCCTGCGCCCGCAAAGGGTTCGCCAAAATGCGCTCGCGGCCGCTCGACGCGCAGCCGGGCACCCTCGACGATTTGTACGATTACCTCAAGGGGTACGCCGAAGTCTACGATGCCGCTGTCAAAGCGTTCAACCGCGAGATCGAACGGGCGGCCTCGCCTTTCTTCGCGGCCGAAGCCGCCAGGGAAAAAAAGGCCTATACCGACGAACTCCTGCTCAAAGAAATCACCGTGCTGCTCTACCGCTACTACCGGCGCATGCACCTGATGAATGATAAAGATATCGCCGCGGTCTGCAAGGTCATTAACAGCCTGATCGATTTCCTTTCCGACAACGCGAAAACCCGCCTGATACGCCCGAACCCCGACATCTTCCGCAACGGGCGGCTGATCGATTCCAAAGCGGAGATGAACCGCCGGCCGCTGGTCACCGTGGCGGTTTTCGAAGCCGACGGCGCGGCCGCGCTCGAGCGGCAACTCGACGCGATCTACCGCCAGTATATGCCTGCCTTTGAAATCATCCTCAACGCGCGTCTGGAGCCATTGCTGCCCGGGCGCCTGTTCGATATCGGAAACATCTCCTTTGCCGAGGGGGAAACGCTCGGCGCTTTCCGCACAGCCGCGCTCGACGCGGCGCGCGGGAAATACATCTGGTTCCCGGACCGAAGGGCGATACCGGACCCGAAGATTCTGCAGCGTTATGTGCGCGCGCTTGAAGCCGACCCGGGGCGCGCCTTCGCCGCCTCCCCGCTGTCGAGCTGCAAAGACGGGAAAATCAAGGAGTTCAAATCCTCGACGCTGGTGTTCAGCTTTGACGAAGAGGCTTCCAGCACGGAAGATTCGCCCGCGTATGTGACGGACCTGTATTCCTCCAACAAACTCCTGCGGACGCAGCATCTGCGCGGCATTAAGTTCCGTTTTTCCGACGACCCCGTAATGGACATGTACAAAATCTATCAACATTCGACCTTCGTCAAACTGAAAGCGGCCGGAATTTACCTCGATATGACGGAGGCGGAGTTCCTCGACCTGATCCGTTCCCGCAGCAGCAAACTGCCCGCTGCCGCGGCGGATTACCTGTGCCATGTGCGGCTTTACTATTTTACCCGCGTCACCGCGGTGAAGGCGGCGGCGGCGGTGGTCGCGCGGCTGAAGCACGCGAAAAAAATCGCGCTCGAAAGAACCAACCTGGCCCTTCGGGCGCTTTTCGGCCGCATGAAGTTGAAAAACCGCGTATTTTTCTACACCATACGCTCCGACGGGGAACTGATTGAAAACATGAAATGCGTCTATGACGCGCTCGACGCGGATAAAAAAGTATTCGCGATGAAACTCCCCCACCCCGCGCGCGTGAAACCGAAAATATACTATTACCTGCTGACGAGCAAAGTAATCGTCACGGACGACTACCTGCGCTATCTGCGCGCCGTGCGGCTGCGCGACGAACAGAAAGTCGTGCAGCTTTGGCACGGCTGCGGGGCTTTCAAGCGCTGGAGCCTGAGCGCGCCGACGCAGCTGACGCATCTGGAAGAGCTGAACACGCACGCGCGTTACGACGCCGTGGCCGTCAGTTCGGAGAACGTGCGGCAGTATTTTGTGCACGCCTTCGGCGTCGAGAAGGAAAAAATTCTCCCCTTCGGCATCCCGCGGACCGACGAACTGGTCGCGCCCGGAGGCAGGGAACACCTGGCGGAAAGCTTTTTTGCCAAGCACCCGAAACTGACCCAAAAGACGATTTACGCCTATATGCCGACCTTCCGCGAACTCAACGGCGTCAAGGTCGAACTCGCGCCGCTGATTGATTTCGAGGCGCTGTCCGCGCAACTGGGGCCCGACGAGGTCTTTATCATCAAGAGCCATCCCGCTATGACCGAGGACCTGCTCGGAGGGAAACTGTACCCGAACATTAAAAGTTACAACGGCGAGAACTCTTTCGAGCTGCTCGCCGCGTCGGCCGCGCTGATTACCGATTACTCCTCCATCATGTACGAGGCGGTGCTGCTCGGACGGCCCGTCGTCTTCTTCTGCCCCGACTTCGAGATGTTCGAGCGGGACTTCTATTTGCGCTACCCGGAAGATCTGCCGGGTCCGGCGGTGAAGGACTCGGCGCTCCTGCTCGACACGGTCCGCCGGACCGTCGCCGAACCGCCCGTGGAAAAAATAAAGGCCTTCCGTGAAAGCCAGCTGGACGCCTGCGACGGAAGGGCCACGCAACGGTTCGCCGAATTGATTCGGGGTTATCTCGGCGGCTGAAACGCGCCTTGCGCCATGACGGTGTCGAGCACGCGCCTTGCGGCGCGGCCGTCGGGATTGCCGAAGTTGAACGCCCGGAACCGTTCGAGTTTTTCCGCGTAGCCGGAAGGGTCCTCCAGAGCGTCGAGCAGCTGCGCGAACGTTTCCGCCACGGCGCCGGGGACATAGTCTTTGTATTCGTAATAGAAGTTGCGCCGGGCCGTGTACGCCTCAAGGTCGTACGCGTAGAATACGCACGGCTTGCGGAGCAGCGCAAAATCCATGCAGATGGACGAATAGTCGGTGATAAGCAAGTCGCACAGCAGCACAAGCTCGCCGACATGGGGCCAGGACGTGACGTCCGTCACCCCCGCGGGAAAGCCGCCGGATGCGTGCACCTGCGGGTGCAGGCGTGCCAGCAGTTCGTAGCGTCCGCCGTAGCGCGCTTTGAACGTGGCAAAATCGAAACTGCCCGGCAGCCGTTTGTCCTGCCCGGGATCGTCGCGGAACGTCGGCGCGTAGAGGATGAGCGCTTTGCCCCGGCAGGCGGGATAGGCGTCGTCGAGTTTTTCGCGCAGGCTCTTCAGGTCGTGCTCCCTGAAAAAGAAGTCGGTCCGGGGCGAACCCAGCGGCAGCACCCTTTCGCGTGGTAGGCCGAACGCCTCGGCGTAGACGTCGACCACGCCGGGCGAGGAACAAACGGCGCACGTCAGCCGCTCGTTGCACTGCCGCAAGCGAGCGGCCGTTTCCTGCGGCAGGTCGAGCGCCATGCCAAAACGCTTGAAGGCGCCTTCGGCATGCCATAATTGGGTCACAACGGCCTGCCTGCTGAAATTCAGCCGCGCCATCGGCATGAAGTTGTCGTTGAGGAAGACGTATTTCGAGGTCGCCAAGCGGTATGCTTTAAGGGTGAAAAAACCAAGGGATGAGAAAACGGAACGCAGCATGCCTGTAAAGGTGTTTTCATTGACAAAGGCGAGGTCCCGCCGCGATATCAGGTTGATGCGGTAAGCGCCGCTTTGCTCCAACAGCGTTTTGATTTCGCCCAGCGAGTCGGTAAAGGCGGCGTTGTGGGGCGATATCAGGCTCACCCGATCCGCACGGACGGGAAACAGGCGGGCCAGACGGAAACATAAGGCGTACAAGCGGTAAAAAAACTCTTTCATCCCGCACGTCCCCTCAACCGGAGCATAAAAGCCAGCAGCTTGAACATCGGGGAAAAAAACGCGTCTTTGACCGGGCCGGGGACTTTGAGCCTGAGCAGGTAGCGCAGCATCCGGCTGTCGGCGCGCAGGGGTTTTGATATGACGACTTTGCGTTTGGATTTGGCCTTTTTGCGCGCTTCGCGCAGGAAGGGCTTCCCTTCGACCGGAACGATGTTCTTGCACCGGTCAAAAGGCGGCGGTATCACGCCTTCGGCGAGATACCCGGCCGGAATAAGCAGTTCGAACAGCGGCATCGACTGCCTGAAAATCGATACCGCCGTTTCGGCGGCGCGCGGACCCGGCGCGCAGGCAAGGATGACGGAAACCAGCGGCCGAGCGGCGATCTCCTTTTTGTCGAATATCAAATCCGGCAGGTCGCTGTTCGCCGCCCGCCAGCGTGCAGCCGTCTCGGGCGTCATTTCCTCCTGCAGGGATTCGTGGATGGTTTTTACCAGGGCAAGGCAGTTCTCGTCGGCTCGCCAGAGCAGGCGGTAGAACTGGTTGACGAGCACAAAATCGCTCTTATAAACAATCTCCTGCAGATATGCCTCCCGGCCGCATGAGGCCTCGCGCCGCGCGAGCGCCGCCTCCGCCGCGGCGCGTATGGCGGACATGGAGGCGATGAAGTCGGCGGCCAGCCGCGCGTCGACGCTCTGGCTGACCGACGCGCCCTGCTCGAAACTCATGCGGCGGTATTCGTAGCAGGAACCGGCCGCGCCGGTAACAACCGGAAAGGTGTAGACATATTCCATAAAAAACGCGCCGTCCTCCGCATAGCGCAGAGGGCGGAACGATACGCCCGACTCGGCGAGCGGCCTGCGGCGGTAGCATTTGTTGCCGATCAGGAAGTTCCACAGCAGGCGTTTGTCGAAGCAGTCGATTCGGCTTTCCCCTGCGAGGGCGTCCGCGTATGGGTTAAATGCCTCCTCCACGTCGCCGAACACTTTCAGCCGGCCGACGGCCACGTCGGCGCCCGTCGCCTCGAGCGCCGCGCAGAAGGCCTCGAGCGCGCCCGGGGCGTAGCGGTCGTCCGCGTCGAGGAACACGACGAACTCGCCGGACGCGTTTTCAAGGCCCCTGTTGCGCGCGGCGGAAACGCCGGCGTTCTCGCCGTACAGGTATTTCAGCGTGATATCCGGCCTTTTTGAGCATTCGGCGGCGTAACGGCGCGCGATTGCCGCCGTATCGTCGGTGGAACCGTCGTCCGCGACGATGATTTCGATGCCGCCCGTAAAAGCCTGCCCCAGCACGCTGTCGAGCGTTTCGCCCAAAGTCCTGCCGGCGTTGTAAGCCGGGATAATGACGGAGATCCTCAAAAGCGCCTCCAAAATCAAACGCTGTTTCGGCCGAAAGCCAAACCGCGCGGCGGCCCCGAAACCTCGTGCGCGAACGGTGATTTATTTATTCCAGACGAGGACGGTCTTGCCGAAGCTG
>Ga0116184_10001166_pt1 | contig 26484 bp, 20 predicted proteins | sample AD_JPNNA5_MetaG_FD_89886 | JGI IMG/M metagenome (GOLD analysis project Ga0116184, IMG submission 89886) | Active sludge microbial communities of municipal wastewater-treating anaerobic digesters from Japan - AD_JPNNA5_MetaG | ecosystem: Engineered > Bioreactor > Anaerobic > Digestate | place... | reverse complement strand
CGCCTCCATCTACCCCATCGCCTCCGACGACTACGAGGACCTGGCCGAGGCCGTGGAGAAGTACAAGCTCAACGACGCTGCCTTCGTCTACGAGAAGGACTCGTCGGCGGCCCTGGGGCAGGGCTTCCGCTGCGGCTTCCTGGGCCTGCTGCACCTGGACATAGTCCAGGAGCGCCTGGAGCGGGAGTACGACCTGAACATCATCCTGTCCGTGCCCAGCGTGCGCTACCGGTTCACCCTCAAGGACGGAACCGTGGTGTACGTGGACAACCCGGCCCATTACCCGAACCCCTTGAACATCGCCCTGGGAGAGGAGCCCTACATCCGGGCGTCCATGATGATGCCGGACCGGTACCTGGGCCCGGTCATGAGCCTGTGCATAGAGAAGCGCGGGGTGAACTCGAACATGCACTACACCAGTCCGGGCAGGGTGGAGCTGAGCTACGAGATGCCGCTCTCGGAGGTGATCTTCGACTTCTACGACCGGTTCAAGTCCATGACCCAGGGCTACGGCTCCTTCGACTACGACCTCATCGACTACCGCGAGAGCAACCTGGTCCTGCTGGACATCCTCGTGAACGGAGAGAAGGTGGACGCCCTGTCCCAGATCGTGCACCGCGACCGGGCCCGGGCCCGGGGCGTCCAGGCCTGCGATCGCCTGAAGGACGAGATCCCCCGGCAGATGTACAAGATCGCCATCCAGGGCGCCATCGGGGGCGAGATCATCTCCCGGTCCACCATCTCGCCCTTCCGCAAGGACGTGACGGCCAAGTGCTACGGCGGCGACATCACGAGGAAGCGTAAGCTCCTGGAAAAGCAGAAGAAGGGCAAGAAGCGGATGAAGATGGTGGGCTCGGTGAGCATCCCCCAGAGCGCTTTCCTGGCGGTGCTGAAGTCCGACACGGACTCATGAGGGAATTATCGGCCCAGAGGGAGTACCGGGACATGGGCAGGAGCACCCCCCCCATGCCCGGCCTGTATATCCACATCCCGTTCTGCAGGACAAAATGCTCCTACTGCGACTTCTTTTCCATAACGGACACAGGGCCCATGGACGATTTCATCCGGGCGCTGTGCCGGGAGGCAGAAACCCGGCGCGGCGAGTTCCCGGCGTTCGATACCATCTATGTCGGGGGCGGGACTCCTTCCGTGCTCCCGGTAAAGTTCATCGAAACCATCCTGACCACGGTGCGCCGCACATTCACCATACTCCCCGATGCAGAGATCACCATAGAGGTGAACCCGGCGGACTGGGGACTGCCCGAGCTGAAGTCCCTGCGTGGCATGGGCGTCAACAGGCTCTCCATCGGGGTCCAGTCACTCAACGACAAAGAACTGCGCCTCCTGGGCAGAAGACATACGGCAGAGCAGGCCATGCGCACCCTGGAGAACGTCTCCAGCGCCGGGTTCGAAAACGTCTGCATCGACCTGATCTACGGCCTGCCGGGCCAGTCCATCCCCATGTGGCAGGAAACCCTCTCGAAGGCGCTGTCCCATGCACCAGCCCACCTGTCCTGCTACGAGCTGGAGATCAAGAAGAACACCCCGCTGGGGCGCAGGTTCATGCATGGCGAGTATGTCCAGGGTCCGGAAGAACAGCAGCGTGGATTCTTCATGCAGACATCGGTGTTCCTCTCCGGCAGGGGCTACCTCCACTACGAGATTTCGAACTTCGCACGCGGCATGGACAGGGCCTCGCGGCACAACCTGAAATACTGGGACCACACGCCATACCTCGGCCTCGGGCCGTCGGCGCACTCGTTCCACCACAACAGGCGCTGGTGGAACCACGGATCCGTCCAGAACTATGTCCGTGACCTGGATGCCGGGAAACAGCCTGTCGGAGGCGCGGAGGAGCTCACCCGTGAGCAGCTGGCCCTGGAGGCCCTGTTTCTCGGCCTGCGGACGAGCCGGGGGATCGATACGGAGACATATACGCGCCGGTACGGCATCGACCTGATGGCAGAGCATGGTCCTGCCCTGGAGGAATGGCAGAGGGCAGGTCTTGTCGAGATCACCCACGGCAGCATCCGCCCCACCCTGGGGGGCATGGCGGTATCGGACAGACTCGCCCTGCTGTAGAGGTCGCGGGGGGACTGTATCGAAGGAACTCCATGCCCCGGAAATCCGCCCGGCCTCCGGGACATGGAAAAATCGGACACCCTCTGGGATCGGCCAACAGGCCCTATTTCAGCTCCACGGACTTCCCGTTCGGCAGCGTGACCCTGCCTGCTCCACCCAGGTGAACGAGCCCTCTGTCTTTCCACACCCCGAAATAGACCGGATCACTTCCCGGCGTTTCAAAGGCCAGGCCCCCGTAGAGTTCGAACCTCAGCCCACCCGTGCGGAAGGCGATGATTGAGCCGTCTCCGGTGGGGCTGGTGAGGACACCCCGCTTGTCGAAGGAATAGCTTTGCCGGGCAGGGGTCTTGCCGCCGCTGAATGGACCCGGGGTGAACCAGCCGAGGGTGTCGCTCCTGTCCCCCTTCCTGACGAAGTACCCTATGACGCCCGTATCCGGACACATCTTGTGCCAGTCCTTCCATGTCTGGCCGAGCTCCTCGGCCGAGACAAGGACCGTTTCCGTCTGCCTGCCCTGCCTGATGGCCGAAAAGCGCTCCAGGAGAGCAAGGGCCTCCTTCGCATGGCCTGTTTGTTCTCCCTGGGGGAATTGCTTGACAAAGGACTGCAGGGACTGCACATCCAGAGAATTCACCTGTTTCCATGCCTGCCGGTCAGGGGACAGGGGCGTGTCGTTTTTGCCTGCCCATACCGCTGTGGCCATTCCAGTGACAAGGCTGAGCACCAGCGTGAGCAATACGATTCCTCTTCCCATGGTCTCCGCTCCTTTTTACGGACATTGTCCGCCCACGATATCGTCGGCCTGGGCATGATACTGAAGGTCGAACGTGCGTCAGTCCTCTCCTCTCCGGAACTGACTGGATGCATGCCACGATCCGCCCTGAGGACAGAACCATGCGTGATGCAGCCTTTCCATGTCCATTCCGTTCACCTGTACACAGGGAAAGCCCTGGGACACCATAAACCATACAAAGGAGCACGGCCCATGAGGATCCTGGTCGTCATGCTGCTGGCTCTCGTTCTCGGTTCAGGCGCGGCAATCGCAGGGGGAGATCAGAATCACGAAACCACCGGCTCGGGATCCACATCCACAGGATCCACTTCTCAGGGAGACGCTTCCCAGTCTCGTTCCGGTCGCTGAGATACCCTGTCCGGGGAACAACGGCGAGGGCCTCCTGCATACTCAGGAGATCGTCACTTCCTGCCGCCGAAGATGGATCCCAGCACACCACGGATGATCTGCCTGCCCACCTGGCTGCCGATGGCATGGGCCGCGCTCTTCACCATTGCGGACATGATGTCTTCGCCCTGGGAGCGCCCCTTCTTTGCCTCCTTGGCCTCCTGCTTCTGTTCGAGGATCTTTTCCTGTTCCCTGGCAGCCTGCTCGGAGCGTTTCTTGAGCATCTCAAAGGCCGATTCCCGGTCCACGGCCTTTTCATAGTGACCGTAGGAGAGCGACTTTCTGATGACCTCCTGCCGCTCCTGGGGGCTCAGCGGGGCGAGCCGGCTCCGGGGCGGGCAGATGAAGGCCCGTTCCACCACCGTGGGCGCCCCCTTCTCATCGAGGAACGAGACCAGGGCCTCCCCCACCCCCAGTTCGGTGATCGCCTTGGTCACGTCCATGCCGGGTCCCGGCCGGAAGGTCTCTGCCGCGGCCTTCACGTTCTTCTGGTCCCTCGGCGTGAAGGCCCGCAGGGCGTGCTGAACCCGGTTCCCCAGCTGGCCGAGCACGGTCTCCGGCAGGTCCAGCGGGTTCTGGGTGATGAAATAGACGCCCACCCCCTTGGACCGGATGAGCCGCACCACCTGCTCGATCTTTTCCACCAGGGCCTTGGGGGCGTCGTCGAAGAGGAGGTGGGCCTCGTCGAAGAAGAACACCAGCCTTGGCTTGTCCGGGTCGCCCACCTCGGGGAGCATCTCGAAGAGCTCGGAGAGCATCCAGAGCAGGAAGGTGGCATAGAGCTTGGGTGAGGCCATGAGCCTGTCCGCTGTGAAGATGTTGATGACGCCCTTCCCGCTGGTGTCCGTCTGCATGAGGTCTTCAAGGTTCAGGGCCGGCTCCCCGAAGAACCTCTCGCCGCCCTGCTCCTCCAGGGCCAGGAGACTCCGCTGGATGGCGCCGATGCTGGCAGCGGAGATGTTCCCGTATTGGGTCTTGAACTGCTCGGCATTGTCGCCCACGAACTGGAGCATGGCGCGCAGGTCCTTCAGGTCGAGCAGGAGCAGACCATTGTCGTCCGCAACCCTGAACGTGAGGGTGAGAACCCCGCTCTGGATGTCGTTGAGCATGAGGATGCGGCTCAGGAGCACGGGCCCCATCTCGGAGATGGTGGTGCGGACCGGGTGTCCCTGCTCCCCGTAGACGTCCCAGAAGGCCACGGGGAAGCCCTCGAAGGTGAATCCTTCCAGCCCCAGCTGTGCGACACGCTCCTTCACCTTGGGGTTGTCCCCGCCCGCGCAGCACAACGCGGAAAGGTCGCCCTTGACGTCCGCCATGAAGACCGGCACCCCGATGGCGCTGAACCGCTCAGCCATGACCCGCAGGGTTATGGTCTTGCCCGTGCCCGTGGCCCCGGCGACGAGGCCGTGCCGGTTGGCCATCTTCGGGATGATGGCGATGTCCGACTGCGCCTTGGCAATGACCAGAGAACCGTCGTGTGCGCCCATGGCACCTCCCTCACGATTTCATGGAAAATAGAACTATACAGGCGAACCCGGACCTGTGTCAACGCGGGCATGGCTGTGGGTTTTCCCTGGGCAATGCGGCGTAGGGGTCCCTGCATCATCAGCCCTGATGATACACAACACCGGAACCCGTGGCCTGCTTTAGTTTTCAGGGGATTCACCCGAAAAATGTCTATGGATGCAGCTCACTGAAAATGAAGGGCCAGCCATCACCTGACCCGAACGGTGCGCAGAGGGAAACGCGAGACGTGACGGAATCCTCCCCCAGACACGACAAGGCCGACAATCCGGGAATGGACCGGAAGGAACTGGAATCGGCGCAGAAGGTCATCGCAGGGTTGCTGCTGGCCCGCAAGAACTGCTCGCTGTACCCGGAAGGCCATACCATCAGCACGGCATCCATTGAACAGTTTCATACCCTGCTCGGGAAGCATGTGCACTCCTACGGGGACCTGAAGATCGAGGTGGAGAAGGACCGTCTGGCCTCCAAGGGCCAGGTGGTCCACAGAGATATCCTGGAAGAGGGAGCCCTGCCATTTATCCTGTTCCGTGACGGCATCCGCTGGATCGAGTTCCAGGAGGGGATAGATCTCCAGGAGACAGCGGAATTTCTCGAGCTCGTCAACAAATTCAGTATTCTTTCTGCCGAGCCGGAAGGCGACATCGTCACCGAGCTCTGGGAGAAGCGGTTCGTGCATATCCGGTATGAGGCGACAGACACCTTCTCGACAGCCGATGAGGACGCCGACATGGTGACATCTCCCCCCCAGAAGCGCATCGGCAGCACCGAGAACCTGAGAGAAACAGCCCTGGCCGGCCAGGAACCCCTGCCCGAACCGCTTATCGATCCGGCATCCCTTGTCCTCACCCCTGAAGACAGGATGAACCTCCAGGAAATGCTGCGCATGGATGAGGATGGTGACCCCACGGCATACCTGGATGCACTCTTCGACAGCCTGCTGCAGTACCGCGAGCACGAAAACTTCGAGATCATTCTCAGGGTCCTGGAAGAGGAATTCACCGGGTCCATTGCCCGGGGCGACCTCGCCGCCACATCCATGATCCTGCAGCGGCTGCAGTATGTCCTCGACGCCGGGAAGGCCCAAACGCCCGGGATCGATGCCTTCATCGAGGACTTTTTCATCAGCGTCTCCGGGGCCAACTCCCTTGCGCCCCTTGCCGAAGTATGGCCCGGCATCGGTCCGGACCAACTGAAAAGGGCACAGGAGGTCTTTCGTCTCCTGCACCCGGAAGCCCTTCCCACCCTGTGCGGCTTGCTTCCGCTGAACCAGTCCACCCAGAAACGGCAGGTCCTTACAGGCGCCATCACCGCCCTTGCCTCCCGCGACCTGACCCCCCTGGAGTCCGTGCTGAAAACAAAAGACGAGAAGCTCCTGGAGCGTCTTGTCCCGGTGCTGGCAGGACTGGAGGGTGACCTGCCGCAGAAGTACCTCCTGAAGCTCGTCCGCCACCCGTCGCCCCCGGTACGCCAGGAGGCCATAAAGCAGGCCATCCGGAAGGGCGCATCCCTCAGGGAGGTCTTCCCCCTCATCGATGACAAGGATGAGTCCGTCCGCCGCCTTATCCTGAAGCAGCTAAGCCAGGAAAGGAACCCGGCCGCGGAAAAGCTCCTCCTCGAGTACCTGGAACGCCGCACCTTCAGCACAGAGGAGAGTGGTCACCTCATCGCCTGTTTCACCGCGCTCGGGCAGTGCGGCTCGGCAAAGGCCCTGCCCTTTCTCCGGAAGACCCTGCTCCACCGGGCCTGGATGCCTTCCTTCTGGAGAAATGCCCACCGCCGGGGTGCGGCCATGGCCTTGAAGGGGCTCGGGCTGAAGGAGTCCCAGGAGATCCTGAACAAGGCCTCACGGAGCCTGTTCCCGAGCGTACGCGGCTTTGCCCGTGAAGCCATGAATGCCCGGGCATAACACCATGCGAGAGGAAGGAGAACCTGCCGTGTCCGATGAAAAAGCACGTCAGAGACTGCTCGGCGGAAAGCTGATCAGGTGCCTCTACCAGCTCATCCACTCATCGCGGATATATCAGGACAACAACCAGCTCATCATCGACGGCGTATCCCAGTGTGTCGCCACCCTTGTCGACCTCTCGAGGGAGGGGGAGGTGACCATCCAGGTATGGCGGGGCAGGTTCTACGTGAACGGGGAGAAACTCCTCTACCAGAGGGATACCATCGCCATCACCAATGAGCTGGCAGAGTATTTCATCCAGCGCCAGATCGGGGGGCTGCGCTTCCTCGTCACCACCCGGGACGACCTGCAGGGGAATTTCATGGCCTTTGTGCGCCTTATCGACGAGTCGCAGAAACATGACGACCCCCCCGCATGGCTCGACTATCAGGCGCAGGCAAAGGGCATCCACTGGGTCGAGGTCTCCCGGAAGCTGGAGGAGAAACCCGCGGACCTGGAGCCTCACCTGAAGGAAAAGGCTCTGGATGCCTATTTCCATGCCCTGAACATGGTGAAGGAGGTGGCCGACAAGGCCTCCAGAGGCATCGCTGGGGTCCGGAAGGCGAGGCGCCTCGCCCAGACCATCGTGGACCTGATCCATGAGGACAGCACCATCATGCTCGCCCTGGCCACCATCCGGGACTACGACGACTACACCTACACCCACTCCGTGAACGTTGCCATGCTGGCCTCATGCCTGGGCAGGTACGTGGGGATGTCCCAGGTATCCCTCGAGCACCTCACTGTGTGCGGGCTGTTCCACGACCTGGGCAAGGTGGGCATACCCAAGGACATCCTCCACAAGGAGGGAAAGCTCAACGATGAGGAGTGGAACACCATGCGCCGCCACCCCCTCATCGGCGTGCGGCAGATCATCCACCTCAGGGCGCCGCAGACACTGCGGTCGCGGATCATCCTGGGCCCCTTCGAGCACCACCTGAACCCCGACATGACCGGCTACCCCCGGACCCACTTCATGAAGGGCGTGAGCCTCATGGGAAAGATCCTCCGGATCGTGGACGTGTACGAGGCCCTGACGTCGGAACGGGTGTATCGCCCCCGGGCCTTCACCCCGGACGAGGCCCTGCGGAGGATGTGGTCAGAGGGGGGGAGAAGCTTCGATGTGCCCCTTCTCAAGTGCTTCATCGCCATGATGGGCATCTACCCCATCGGCACCGTGGTGGAGCTCCAGAGCAGGGAGCTGGGCATGGTCATGGAATACCCGGACGAATCCCGGAAGGACAGGCCGCTCATCGTGCTGCTCAAAAAGGACGGCAGCGGCGGATACACCCGCGGGGAAGAGGTGAACCTGGCCTCGCCGGACGTGGAGGGGGCATCACCCCGCAAGAACATCGTGAAGGGCATCCATGCGTCCACGCTCGGCATCCAGCCTTCGCAGATCCTCCTGCAGGATGTCCGGGCGGCCTGATACCTCCCCTCAGGCATGCTTCTTGAAGAGTTCGGCATAGATCAGTGCCTGGTTGCGGTTCTCCACGCCCAGGGCCTGCTCCAATCCCCCGATGTCCATGTTGAGGTTGACGGCCTCCTTGGTGAGGCGCAGGCCGGCCGGGTTCTTGGCGTTCATGGTCCGGGCCAGCCCCAGGGCGGTGTCCATGAGCGCGTCCCGCTCCACCATGCGGCTCGCGAAGCCAAGGTCCATGGCCTCATGGGCGGACATGAAGCTGCCGGTGAGCATGAACTCGTAGGCCCTGCCCGCCCCGATCATGCGGGGCAGGAAGTAGCTGCATGCCATGTCCGCGCCGCCGAAGCCGATGTTGATGTAGGCCGCACAGAACCGTGCGTCCGTGGTGATGACCCGGAGGTCCGAGGCCAGGGCGAAGCTGAACCCGATCCCCGCCGCGGCGCCGTGCACCATGCACACGATGACCTGGGGAACCTGCCGCATCTTCAGCATGAGCCTGCCCATGCGGCACTGGGCGTGGTAGAACCGGTGGGCGTCCATGTGCTGCTGGATTTCGAGGGCCTCCTTCATGTCCAGGCCCGCGCAGAATCCCTTTTCACCGTTGCCCCGAAGCAGGACGATCCGGGTGTCCGTATCGTTCTCCCGCTCCAGCCAGAACCCCTCCAGCTCCTCCATCATGTGCTGGCTCACCGCATTGTACCTTTCCGGCCGGTTCAGCGTCAGAACGCCGATCCCCGGCTCCAGGGTTTCATAGAGAATGGTGTCGTAGTCCATGCACAGGCCTCCCGCTTCGGTTCCTTCTGCCCAAGTCTGCCAGAAACACAACCGGAAGAGAAGCATTCTCGCCAAACCACATCCAGACATCTCTGCGACTGTCGACAAGGCGGGAACGGCTTCCCGGTCATCCTCGGAATGAACCGGGGGCATGTCAGATCACCCCTCGTGCGCTCGGGGAGTGCATGGCCGGTCTTGAAAATGACCTTCCAGAACCTTTCGATTCCGCCGATAGGACTTGCATGAGGAGAACGTCCATTGCCCTATAGAGAGATCCCGCACCAGCTGGCAATTGTGAACCGGAAGTGCACGGTCGACCTGTACATACGGATCCGGGAGGAATACCGGGTGTTCGCCGCCCGAGGGGCCATGCTGCCTGAAGAGCAGCTGCAGCGATACGCGAAGGTGAGGCTCTACGCCCTGGTGCCGGACGACGTGGACCCCCGTGAGCATCAGGACGCCCTTCTCATGGACATTCTCACCGACGAGGAGGTGAGCCCGCAGGTGAAGGCGGACATCGCCTACCAGGTCTCCATGCAATCCATCCGCGAGGTCTTCGAGGTCACGAACCACAGGACCCTGTCCGCGCTGGAAAAGGTGTCGAAGCAGGTCGTCAGGCTCATTCTGGCAGACAGCAGGGTGGTGGACAAGTTCATCGGCCTGAGCAGCGTCGACCACTACACCTTTGTGCACCAGGTGAAGGTGGGTCTCTACGGCACGGCCATGGCCATAAACCTCTTCGGGGACTCCATGTCCGATCACGACTTGGACAGACTGAGCATGGGGTTCTTCCTCCATGACATCGGCATGACGAAGGTCCCCGCCACGATCCTGAACAAGGAGGAACCGCTGCTGGACAGCGAGTGGGACACCATCAGGAAGCATCCCCTCTGGGGGCAGGAGCGCCTCAGGAAGGCGGCCTATGAGAGCGACGAGGCGAACGACATCGTCCTGTACCACCACGAGCGGTGCGACGGGAACGGGTACCCCTTCGGGAAGACCCGCGGAGAGATTCCCCTGTACGCAAGGATATGCGCCATTGCGGACACCTTCGAGTCGCTGACCGCTCACAGGCCATTCAAATCTGCCAGGAGCCCCTTCGATGCCCTGAAGATCATGCAGGCGGAAATGGCCAACGAGTTCGATCCCGACCTGTTCCGGGCCTTCATCATGCTCCTCGGGCCGCGCGGATAGCAGCCTGTCGCTCTTCCGCCTCAATGCCCTTCCATGATCTCCGCAACCTCTGCTGAAACGGCCACGTCGAAGGCCGTGAGCTCCCGGAAGTTCCTGTACGTCCTGTCCGCTCCCCGGGACAGAAGCCACCGCACCCGCCGCACATCCCCCGCGGCCGCGGCGATGTGCAGCGGGGTGTTTCCGTCATGATCGCCAATGGTGCAATTGACGCTCGCGCCCTTATCCCCGAGCACCTCCGCAAGGTCCCAGCGTCCCTGCGCAACGGCGTGGCCCAGCGGGGGGACGTGCGTGGCGTCGCCCTGGTCGAGCCTGATGCCCGGCCATGACGCGAGGAACCGCACCATGTCCGTGTCACCCGCCAGGACTGCCTCGATGAGCGGGGTGCGGGACAGGGACGCCTCGTCAAATATCCGCTCGTTGGGGTCCGCCCCCATGTCGAGGAGTTGCCGGGCCAGTTTCATGCCGTGATACCTCGCTGCCAGGTGCAGCAGGGCGGCGTATTCGTAGTTTACCTTTGTCCACAGATCACGGGGAAGCACCCGTTCCAGTCCTTCCGGATCGTCCGCCACCACACAGGGGAAGAATTGCGGCAGGGTGGAGGGCACACCCTGTTTCAAGAGCACTGCCGCCGGACCGGCCAGCCCGTTGAGCAGGGCCAGGTCTGCCAGGGTGAGGTTCGTGTGGGGCTGTCGCCAGGCAGGGTCGTAGGGCACGCGCTCCAGGAGCAGCAGGGCCGCATCTCCGGCCCTGCCCTCTATGGCGCTCACGATGAGCGGGTACGCCGGGTACTCGGTGCGGGCACCCGCCGCCATAAGTTGCAAGATGACGGCGGCCTGGTTACAGTACGCTGCCCTTCTGATGGGCTCCTCTCCTTCCATGAGGGCCGTATCGGGGTGGATGCCCGAGGCGAGGAGCACCTCCACTGCCTGAGCATTGCCCTTTTCGGCCGCATACGCCAGGGCCCGCACCGACCGCAGGGGGAAGACGGTCTGCGGGTCGGCCAGGGCAGCCAGATACCGCTGGATCCTCTGGTCGAGTCCATACAGCAGGGCCTGATCCATTGCAGTATCGGCAAAGGCGGTCCCCAGCACGGGCATGCGGGCCAGGGAGGCCTCGGCCTCGTTCAGGTGTCTGCCAGGGGGCGGCTCCCCCCTGGCGGCGAGCATGGAGGGGAGCATCCACATCTCCCCCGTGACCAACGCCATGAACTCCCGGGGTCCGAGCCATGGTACATACCGTGTGTGAATCCATATGAACCCGAGGATGGCTACGCCCGTCACCGCGAGAGCGGTGGGCCAGTTCACGGAGCGGAACAGGGACAGGCCCGGGGAGAGGTCCCGGCCGAGCATTGCCTCGTGCAAAAAGAACAGAGAACTCACCACCACCAGGGCGAACAGTCCCGCCACGAAGGCTGTGGTTGCCCACAGGTAGTGCGTGAAGGCACCCGGCAGGCGAGCCTTTTCGGGCGATCCCGGCAGAACGCGGATCATGACCCTGCTGCCCGTCTGGTAGCGGTCCACCTCCGCGCCCTCGTACCAGATGCTCGAATAGTGGGTGTACGGTTTCCCGTTTTCGACCGGGAAGCGGTAGTGGATTGTAGGGCGGTGGATTTCCACCTCGGTGTATGCATTGTCCATGGAGCTCGTCTCGAACCCGTCCACGAACTTCTTCCTGCTCTCGGATTCCACCCGATGCCCGGTCACGATGCCCTCCACGGGAACGCCCCTGAGGAGGAAGAGGAGGTCCATGCCAAGTTGGTACGCGCCGTAGAGAAAGGCGGCCAGCCCTGCCAGGAGCATGAGCACCTGGACGGCCTTGATGGTGAATGAGAGTGCACCCACGGTCGGCCTCATTGCGTCTGCCTCTGATCCCGCCCCCTGATCGCTTCCTGCCGCCTGCGCGTGAGATGTGGTGTCCTGTGACGGGAATGGCCGTGTCATAGTAGCCTGATTCTGCACTCCAGCGCAAGCCGCCATCTGGGGGCATCCCCCTGTAGTGCAGCTGCAGCCGGAATAGTTCCCCCTTGCCTTCGGGGATGTTCAAGCGTATATTGTCAGCTGGCTATACCACCAGCCATATACGCAAGGAGGGACCATGAAGGACATCCTGAAGCCGCTCAAGGCGGACAGCCTGGTGGAGGTCTTCATCTCACGCTTCGAGCACCTCATCATCACCGGAAAGATCGCCATCGGGCAGAAGCTGCCGTCTGAGCGCGAGCTCGCCCTGCAGCTGGGCGTGAGCAGGCCGGTGGTGCACGAGGGCCTGGTGGACCTGGCCGCCAAGGGCCTGGTCACCATGAAGCCCCGGGTGGGCACCGTGGTGAACGACTACCGTACGGAGGGGTCCCTCTCCATCCTGAACTCCATCATCAACTACCAGCAGGGTGCCCTGGACGAGGACCTGCTGAACAGCCTGCTCGCCACCAGGCTGCTCGTGGAGACCGAGACGTGCAGGCTCGCGGCGGAAAACCGCACGGAGGATCATCTCAGGGAATTGCGCTCCATCGTCGAGGCAGAGGAAAAGGCGGACCCGAAGGACCTCAGGGCCATCACCTCCCTGGACTTCCGCTTCCACCACACCATGGGAATGGCATCCGGCAACCTCATCTACCCGCTGCTCATCAACACCTTCAAGCCAGTGTACATGAACTTCACCGCGCTCTTCTTCTCGGACCCGGCCATGGTGCCGGAGACGGTCCGGTTCCACCGTCGGCTCCTGACGGCCATAGAAGACCGGAATTCCACCGGGGCGGCCGCCATCATGCGTGAGACCCTCGACCACGGCGAGCGACATCTCCGGCGGATCCTCGCCGGGTCGCGTTCGGAGGCAAGGCCATGAGCATGTCGGAAGCCCTTCAGGAACCGAAAAGGATCAAGGAGCCCAGGAACCTGTCCCCGCGCATCGCGTGGCTGCGCGACTACTACTTCCAGGGCGCGAAGCGCTCATGGAACAACGAGTTCACCGCCTGGACCACGGGCACCGACTGGGACGTCATCTTCGACGAGATGACCTTCTACATCGTGCCCGAGACCTACCCCTTCCTCCAGACCTTCGGATCATCCTTCCGGCAGTCTGCCAGACAGGTCCCTCTGCACCCGGACTTCTGGACCTGGAGCCTCCCGGAGCGCAAGGCATGGTTCGTGAAAGAGGTGATGGTGAATCACGTGCCCCAGGAGATCCTGCCGGGCGACCTCATCGCTGGTGCCCGCTTCAACATCCAGACCTCCACATGCTGGAACCGGAAGGAGGCCAGGGAGCGGAACAGAGCGGTCCTGGGCAGGCACGGGACGCGCGCCGCCATGAAGTGGTTCCACGACCACGGCTACGGCAACTCGGGCGCCACCAGCGGCCATCTCATCCCCGGGTACGAGCGGGTCCTGAAGATCGGCTGGAAGGGCATCCACGCAGAGCTTGAGCGGCATTACGGAACATTGAGCCACCGGGACAGGAACGGCGGGAAGGGCGCCCAGCTGCGGGCCATGATGACCGCCGCGACCATGCCGCGCGACCTGGCCGGGAAGTATGCCGCCCTGTGCGAGCGCCTCTCGGGAACCGAGAAGGACGCCTCCCGCCGGCGCGAGCTGCGGCAGATGGCCGCCAACCTCTCCCGCGTTCCCTGGGAGCCGGCCAACACCTTCTGGGAGGCCGTGCAGGCCCTGTGGCTCACCCACATGCTCATCATGAGCGACGAGAACTACCCGGGTCCGGGCGTGTCCTTCGGCCGCATCGACCAGTACCTGCTGCCCTACTGGCAGCGCTCGCTCGCCGAGGGCATGGACCGCGAGTCCGGCAAGGAGATTCTGAAGTGCTTCTGGGTGCACGCCAACACGGCCTACGACGCCATGGTGCGCATCGGCAACAACGGCATCACCGCGGGCTACGGCCAGCTCATCACGCTCTCGGGTCTCGGGCCTTCCGGCGCTGACATGACCAACGAGCTGACGTACGCCATGCTCGAGGTCATCGACGAGATGACCCCCATCCTCGAGCCAAAGCCCAACGTGAGGCTCCACCGGGGCAGCCCGGAAAGGCTCCTGGACACGGTGGCGGACATGGTGGGATCCAGCCAGGGCTCGCCCTTCCTCCTCAACTTCGACGAGCGGTCCATGGCCGGCATGCTCCTGGAGGCGAGGAAGGCCGGCGTCGGGCACCTCATCAACGAGGACACCGTGCACGACTATGCACCCGTGGGATGCCTGGAGAACACCATGGTCGGCAACGACCGCTCGGGCACTGTGGACAACAACCTGAACCTCCTCAAGGCCGTGGAGCTGGCGCTCAACGACGGCAGGGACTTCTTCGACTTCATCGACCCCATCACCTTCAAGAGGGAGAAGGTGAAGCAGGCAGGGCCCAGGACCGGCGAGGCGCGGACCTTCACCTCCTGGGAACGGTTCTGGGAGGCCTACGCCGAGCAGACCCGCTTCATCGTGAGGCGCTGCACGGAGGTCTACGAGCTCTCCGAGTCGGTGCGCGCACGGTTCTGCCCCACGCCGTACCTCTCGTGTCTGGTGAAGGGCTGTGCGGAAAAGGGCCTCGATATCACGCAAGGGGGCGCGGAGCTGAGCTTCACCACCCTGGAGGCCGTGACCTTCGCCACCACGGTGGACAGCCTGCTGGCCGTGAAGTACCTGGTGTTCGACGCGAAGGAATGCACCATGGCGCAGCTCATCGAAGCGCTCAGGGCAAACTGGGAAGGCCACGAGGCCCTCCAGGCAAAGGCCCGCTTCAAGGCCCCCAAGTACGGCCGCGACGACGACGAGGCGGACGCTATGGCGGCGCGTGTCATGGACCTGTGGTGCACGGAGACATGGAAGTACCGGACCCGCTCCACGAACCGCCAGTTCAGGCCCGGCATGCTGAGCTGGAACTACTGGGTCGCCGACGGCTTCATCCTTCCCGCGAGCCCGGACGGCAGGGCCAGGGGCACGTTCCTGTCAAACGCCATCTGCCCGTCCAACGGCGCAGACATCAACGGCCCCACGGCGAACACCAACTCGGTGGGCAAGGCCCTGGCCGGCATGTCCGGGGACAATGCGGGCGAGTACAGGGGCTGCCGCAACTGCCTGCCGAACGGGGCGAGCCACACCATCTCCATCAACCCCTCGCTGCTCAGGAGCCCGGAGCACAAGGCAAAGTTCAAGGCCTTCCTGAAGGGCTATGCCGAAAACGGCGGCACCTGCCTGCAGATCAACATGATCGATGCGGACACCCTGAAGGACGCCCAGAAGCGTCCCGAGGACTACCAGACCCTGCTGGTACGGATCACGGGGTACAACGCGTACTTCACGAGCGTGGGCAGGGAGCTGCAGAACGAGCTCATCGCGCGGATCAGCCACGAGGGGCTGTAGGGAAATTGATTGTGTTCGCAGGGAACGCGGAGTCTACGGAGACAGGAAAAGAACTGGAGGGAGTGTGGTTCCCCTTCATATCCTTCAACTGCCCAGAGAACCATGGGCAGTTGAAGGATATGAAGGGACCGGTGGGAAAGACATGACAGGGACATCGGACACCAGCGGCACCATCCTGCGCATCCAGCGCATGTCCACCGAGGACGGGCCGGGCATCAGGAGCACGGTCTTCTTCAAGGGCTGCCCGCTGTCATGCGTGTGGTGCCACAACCCGGAGAGCATCTCGCCCATGATCCAGGTGCACTGGGTGGCCACGCGGTGCATCGGGTGCCGCAGCTGCATCGAGGCGTGCCCGGAAAAGGCCCTGAGATCCGGGAAGAACGGCATCCTTATCGACCGGCAGCGGTGCACGGGCTGCCTGAAGTGCACCGGGGTCTGCCCCTCCACGGCCATGGAGGCCTACGGCCGGGTATACGCCCTGGACGACCTGGTGCCGGAGGTCCTCAAGGACAAGGTCTACTTCGAGAAGTCAGGCGGCGGGGTCACGCTCTCGGGCGGCGAGCCCACCCTGCAGGCAGGGTTCTGCCTCGGGCTGCTCAGGGCCCTGAAGGAACAGGGGGTGCACACGGCGCTGGACACCTGCGGCCAGTGTGCGTGGGATACCCTCGCGACGCTCCTGCCGCATGCGGACATGGTGCTCTACGACCTCAAGGTCGTGGACACCGGTCGCCACCGGGACTTCACCGGGGTTTCCAACACCAGGATCCTGGAAAACCTCACCCGGCTCGGGGGGTTCATGAAGGAGCACCACAGGCCACAACGCCTGTGGGTGCGTACCCCGCTCATCCCGGGTTGCACGGCCACGGAAGGGAATCTGCGCGGCATCGGCGCGTTTCTCAGAAACAGCGTTGGGCAGCTCCTGGACAGGTGGGAGCTGTGCGCCTTCAACAACCTGTGCCTGCACAAGTACGAGGGCCTTGGCCTCGACTGGCAGTTCCGGGGCACCGGCCTGCTCGGCCGTGAGGAGGCACAGCGGCTGGCCGCAACTGCCCGGGGCTCGGGGGTGGATCCGAGGATCGTGCACCTGAGCGGTGCATTCCGGCTGGAGGATTCCTGCGGGGTCGCTCAGGCAGGCCCCGACCTGCACGTGATCAAGGGAGGTTGTGCGTGAAAAAGGTTTTTCCCAGGTTTGATCCGGCGGACATGTTGGAGTTCGAGCCCGAGGCCAAGGTGGGCCTCATCGCCACGGTGAACCCGCAGGGGCTTCCCCACATCACCCTCATCACGGCCCTGCAGGCCAAGACCCCGACCCAGCTCATCTGGGGCCAGTTCTCCGAAGGCATGAGCAAGAGGCACGTGCGGACCAACCCGAAGACGGGATTCGCCATCATGACCATGGACCGCAGCCTGTGGCGGGGCAAGGCCCGGTGGACGCACACAGCCACGCACGGCGAGGACCATGAGATGTTCAACCTGAAGCCCATGTTCCGCTACAACGCCTACACCGGCCTGCACACCATTCACTACATGGATCTCGTGGAGACCGGGGGACGGGAGAAACTGCCCCTCGCGAGCATCGCCCTGTCCTCCATCCTCACCGCGCTGGCCAGGCCCGGGGCCCGATCGAACCGGCAGGGCCGCATCCTTAAACCATGGGCCCAGGGCCTGTTCAACCGCCTCGACTCCGTCAAGTTCATCTCGTGGCTGGACCCGGACGGGTTCCCGGTCATCGTGCCCCTCATCCAGTGCCAGGCACCGGACAGCACGCGGCTCGCCTTTTCACCGCTCGCCTACCGGGAGGAACTGGAATACCTGCAGGAGGGCATGGTGGTGGCCGTATTCGGGCTCACCCTGCAGATGGAGGACGTGCTCGTGCGGGGGGTGTTCGCGGGGTTCGGGAAATTCCGGGGGATCACGCTGGGCTGCATGGACATCGACTGGGTGTACAACTCCATGCCGCCCGTGCACGGGCAGATATACCCGGAACTCGGGATGCAGCCCGTGGTGCATTTCCAGGGAGGTGACAGATGAGACTGGGCAGGGCTACCACCGTCGATTCCCTGTCGCTCAGGCCCAAGGGCGGGGCCTTCGAGTCCAGGAGGGACTCCTTTGACCGGGATCTCTTCTGCATGCCGGGGGTGCGGACGCTGGCCGCACTCTCCATGACGCCCGAGGACGAACATTCCCGGACATACCGGATCAGGCGCAGGGAACACGGAAGCGAAACCCCGGAAAAGGGCTGGATCACGTAGGCACGGCCGACCTCTTCAGAGGCACGAGGAGAAACGCATGAGGACACGCGCATCACATTCCGGACAGGCGGCCGAGGCCCCGCGGGCACCCGGGCGATTCACGCGCATCAGAGACGCCCTGCGCTCACGGGGGGTGGGCCTGTGTACCGAGCGGGCCCTGCTCGTCACCGAGTTCTTCCGGAAACACAACGATCCTCTTGAGCCCATGGTGATCCGCAAGGCCAAGGCCCTGCGGTACGTGCTCCAGAACAAGTCAGTGAAGATCTTCGATGACGAGCTCATCGCCGGCAACGTGGGCAGCCACCGCGTCTCGTGCATCATCCAGCCGGAACTCGCAGGCGCGGTCATGTGCGAAGAGCTCCTGTGGATGGGCAGGAGGAAGACCAACCCCTATACGGTGCCTGCCCGGGACAAGGCGGCCCTGCTCCTGAAGGTGGTTCCGTACTGGCTCACCCGGAACATGGTCTCGCGGGCCTTCGGCTGGTACAACCCGCGGCTCGGCCGCTACATCGTAGACCAGCTCGACGCGAAGCGCTACCTTATCAACGAGAGCGGCGGCATCGGGCACTTCCTGCCAGACTACGAGAGGATGATCCGGCTCGGCATCAGGGGATACATGGAGACCCTCCACGAAACGCGCAACGACCTCCACGCCGCCGCGCTCATCGCCTGCGAGGGTCTCGCCGACTACGCGCACAGGCTTTCGGAGGAGGCGATGAGGCTGGCAGGCGCCGAGACCGACCCGGTGCGCAGGCGCGAGCTCGAGGAGGTGTCCCGCATCTGCGCCAAGGTGCCCCTGGAGCCTGCCGAAACCCTGCACGAGGCCCTCCAGTCGCTGTGGCTCACCCACCTGGCGGTCTGCCTCGAGGGGCTGAACTCGGCCGTCTCGCTCGGCCGCGTGGACCAGTACCTGTACCCCTACTACCAGGAGGACATCGAAGCAGGCCGACTCACCCGGGACCAGGCGCTGGAGCTGCTCCTGTGCTTCTCGGCCAAGACCACCGAGCACGTGTTCCTCCTGTCGAGCCGCGTGAGCGAGTACCACGGCGGCTACCTGGTGGCCCAGGCCGCCACCGTGGGCGGGGTGGACAGCCAGGGCCGCGACGCGGTGAACGAACTCACCTACGTGTTCCTCGACGTCATGGAGATCTCGGGGCTGCGCGACCCCAACTACATGGCCCGCATCAGCGAGGCCTCGCCGGAGACCTATGTGAAGCGCTGCGTGGAGGTGGCCTGCAGGGGCAAGGCGGTGCCGGGGCTTTTCAACGACGAGGCCGTCATACAATCTCTGGTGGCCCACGGATACCCCGTGGAGGAGGCCCGCGACTACGGCGTGGTGGGCTGCGTGGAACCCACCATGCCCGGCAGGAGCTTCTGCTCCACGGACGCGGCGCTCTTCAATCTCCCCCTGTGCCTGTCCCTGGCCCTGAACAGCGGGCGAGAGCCGGGCCGCAGGCTCAGGACCGGCGCCCGGACAAAAGACCCGGCCTCCTTCAGGACCATGGACGACATCGTCGAGGCCTTCAGGGCACAGGTGGACTTCCTGGTGGACCGCCTCGTCAGGGACATCCACGTCATCGAGCGGGCCAACGCCGACTTCCACCCCACACCCTTTTCGTCCATGCTCGTGAAAGGCTGTCTGGAGAGCGGACGGGACCTCACTGCGGGCGGGGCGCTGTACAACTCGAGCGGCATCCAGGGCGTGGGCCTCGCGGACGTGGCGGACTCGCTGGCCGCCCTGGACGAGGTGGTGTTCAGGAAGCGGTCTCACGGCCTGTCCGAAGTCCTCGAGGCCGTGAACTCGGATTTCCAGGGCGCGGACAGGCTCCTGGCAGAGCTCAGGGCCGCCCCCAAGTTCGGCAACGACCAGGCGCTTCCCGACGCATACGCCGGGCGCGTGGCCCGCATCTTCCACGAGGCCCTGGCACGGCACACCAGTACCCGGGGAGGCCCCTACATATCCGGCTTCTACTCGTCCTCCACCCACGTGGGCTTCGGCAGGCGCACCGGCGCGCTGCCCAGCGGCAGGAAGGCGGGTCAGCCCTTTGCCGCGAGCCTTGGGTGCTGCAACGGGTGCGACCGGGAAGGGCCCACGGCCCTCTTCAACTCGGTGGCAAAGGTGGACCCCAGGCTCTCCCCCAACGGGTACGCCCTGAACATGCGCTTCGACGTGCCGTCACTCAGGGGGGAGCGCGCCGTGGACACCATGACCGCCCTGACGAAGGGGTACTTCGCCTCGGGCGGCATGGAGGTGCAGCTCAACGTGCTCGACCCCGAGGTCCTCGTGGATGCCAGGGAACACCCGGGAAGGCACCCGGGCATCGTGGTGCGGGTGGCAGGGTACTGTGCCTACTTCGACGACCTGCCGCTCACCGTGAAGGACGAGATCATCGCCAGAACCAGGATCGCCCTGACGTGACGCGGAAGAGGCCCGGGGCTGGGACCTGTCAGCCCAGGTACTCCCGGCACACCGAGGAGAAGCGCCTGAGATCCTTGTAGTCCATGACCGTGGACATGGGCAGGTTGGTCTCCTCGATGCCCGCCTCCTTGATGGCCGCCACCGGGTTCAGGCCGCCGATGAGGACGAGCCCCATCTTGTTCACGTCCACCGGAGCCTGGCAGACGGACTCGCCCATCTTGCCCATGGTGATAACCGGGTTCATGCCCACGTCCTTGAGATCGCGGATCACTTCCTCCACCCCGTCCCGGCACACGCCGGCGATCTCGGAGAGGTTCGCCAGGATCTTGCCCTCCCCGTGCTGGATCACACCGCGCACCGCGGTCATGCGGGCGCTGATGAAGGCCTCGGAGGGGTCCAGGGAGGTGCCGGAGTAGTGGATGAGCTCCACGAACCGTATGGGCTTGTGCTCGCTCATCTGGAGGATGCCGCCGAACTTGAACTCGGCCGGGATGCCCCGCTTCAGGAGCATGCCCGTGAGCACGATGCTGCAGATGGTGGCAAAGCCGATGCTGCCGTCCGGGACGTGGATGTCGCCGAGGAAGCCGCCCTCCGGCGCAGCAGCCACCAGCTCGCTCACGCAGCAGCCCTTGTCGAAGGCGCTCTTCATGCCCTTGAGCGCGTCCCTGAAGACCTCTTTGGGGAAGAAGGACACGTTGATGGGTATCATGCCCCTGCCGGCCTTCGCGTCGAAGGTGGTCTTGTAGGCCAGGATCTCCATGCGGGAGATGCAGTAGCCCACCTTGTCGTGGACCCTGGCATTGCGGAGCTCCTCGATGCCCTTGGCAGTGATCACCCTGCCGTCGCGCCTGCCCACGAACCGGGTGAGTTCGCGCTGGTCCATGAACTGGAGGTGGTAGCGCACTGCGCGTTCGGACAGGGTCACCCCGTAGTCCTTGAGCCTGCGCGCGATGATCCGCGCACCCACTGAACCCTGGGCCTGGTTGAGGATGCGCAGGATCAGGATGCTCTTCCGTTCCATCTCGTCGTAGGTGAACATGGCCGTCTCCTCGAAGGGTATCGGAAACCGATTTCCGCTGATGCTTACATGCAAGCCCTTTCCCTGTCAATGCACAAGGCTCTGCACCGATTCCCCTGTTGACTTCGACCCTGCCAGGGCTTAGGGAAATGACCATGGGCCGGATCAGGGACAATGTGCAAAAGATCCTCTCGGAGATCCCTGCGGGCGTCACGGTGGTGGCAGCGGCCAAGGCGAGGAACGCCCTCGAGATCGAGGAGGCCCTGGATGCAGGCATCACCATCTTCGGGGAAAGCTACCTCCAGGAGTCCAGGCCCGTCATCGAGGCCATCGGCAGCCGGGCCGTCTGGCACTTCATCGGCCATGTCCAGAAGAACAAGGTCAAGCACGTGGTGCCGCTCTTCGACATGATCCAGACCATCGACTCCCTGGAGCTCGCCGTCATGGTGGACCAGCACGCGGCCAGGAACGGCAAGGTAATGCCCGTGCTCATCGAGGTGAACAGCGGCCGCGAGGAGAACAAGCACGGGGCCATGCCCGAGGCGGTGGAGGCCCTCATCCGGCAGATCTGTGCGCTGCCGAACCTCCGCGTGCAGGGACTCATGACCATGGGGCCCTTCCTGGACGACTATACGGGGCTCAGGCCGTACTTCAGGGAGACGAGGACCCTGTTCGAGGAGCTACGGTCCCTTTCCATCCCGAACGTGTCCATGGAGACCCTCTCCATGGGCATGAGCGACTCCTTCCGCATCGCCGTCGAGGAAGGCGCCACCATGGTGCGCATCGGCACCATGATCTTCGGGGAACGGCCGTACTGAGAAGTCTGTTCCCGCACCTGGAAATCCGTTTCTTCCCGCAAGCACTGCACTGTTTCCGCAACGTTTCCGTGGATGACATGCCACGGCGAACATCATATGCACGACGCATGAGCTTCGAAACCACGACACAACTCCTTTCACACCCGAACCCAGAGGGAACCGGAAACAGGTATCAGGAAGGACTTCCAAAAAAGGGGGTGCTTGTGGTACGATACGAGCCTAGCCGCATGGCACATACGGATTCTGGGGCACGAAGGGTCTTTGCGCCGAGGCGTCCCCTGCAATCGACACACGCACGAGAGGTCGAAGTCATGTACTATTTTGGTATGCAGCTGAGGAGGTTTTCCGTTGTCCTGAAATTTCCCCAGGCTCATACCATCGGCGCAGCCCCCGGCATCATCTTCAGATCAGCCTTCGGCCTCGCGCTGAGGAGGGTTTCGTGCACGGAACCAGAAGGGCAGTGTCGGGACTGCCACAGGTCGGGCAGCTGTCCGTGGATGGCAGTCTTCGAGACCCCGGCCCGGAAGGACAACCCGGTCATCCAGGGCGTGAACCGCATCCCGCATCCCTTTGTGTCGGCTCCCGTGTTCACGGGCCATGACATGATCATCATGGAAATGTGCGTCATGGCATCGGGGCTGAAGTATCTGCCCTGGATCATTGCCGCCCTGAACCTGATGCAGGACATGGGCCTCGGAGGAAAGCGTGACCGGTTCGCCATAGAGCACATGGAAGAACTGCTCCCCGACGGCGCCCGGGTGACTGTCGCCGCTGGGATTACACCCCGGTCACACGGAACGTTCACGCTTGGCGACTTTGTCGACACCCGGCTCAAGGGGTTCGCCCGCGATTCCCTCGAGGTGAGCTGCGTGACACCGCTGCGCATCAAACACCAGGGCAGGCTTGTACACGATCTGCCTTTCCATGTTTTCTACGGGGCCTGCACCAGGCGCATCAAGATGGTGTCCCTGGCTGCCGGGGCAGAATGGAACTGCCCGGAAAGCAACGGGGACGTGGAGTCGCTCACCAGTGAAAGCTGCTGGCAGGAGCACGGCCACTATTCATCCCGGCAGAAAACCACCCTCCAGCTCGGCGGCGTCACGGGACGGCTGATTTTCCGGGGTGTGCCCCCAGAGTGCCTACCGGCAGTGTTCGCAGGCGAGATCCTCGGCATCGGCAAGAACACGAGCTTCGGCCTTGGGAGGTACCGGGTGTCATGAGGAGGATGTTCCTTTTCTTTTCGCACACCCTCACCCGGGAACAGGAGGAGGACGCCCGGGCGACCCTCATGGTGGACGAGTTCGTGTACCTGCCGGCAGGTCTCCAGGGAGCGTGGTCCGCTTTCGATCCCGGGGCCGGAACGATCGACGGGCAGCTGGAAGCGCTTCGACGGTACGTGGACGAGAACTGCGGCCCGGAGGATGTATGCCTGGTCCATGGCGACTCCGGCGCGGTCTTCTCCCTGGTGAGCCACCTGAGGGAACGGGGCTTCAAGGCGTACTACTCCACCACGCGGCGCGTGTTCGAGGGAGAAACCATGCCGGAAGGGACGGCGAGGAACAGCCACCTGTTCAGGCATGTGCGGTTCAGGGAATATGAATGATCTTGATCAAGAAGGAGCGTGTATGAGTGCACATGTACTCGCCCTGCTCGTCGGCAGCAACCCGCTGCCCAACTACGTCACTGCCAGGTATCTCCTGGACCGTTCTCGCACCGACACAGGCATCGCGCCGGTACCGGACGTGATCCTGCTCCTGAGCTCGAAGGAGACCGTCCCCATCGGCGAGACCATCATTAGAAAACTGGGGCTTCCCGTCGGGCAGTATGTTCATCGCACACTTATGGAGGGCCAGCGCGATCCGCATACCATCTCAGATTCGCTCAGGAAGGCCGTGGACAGCATCTCGGCAAAGACCTCCATCGCATCCCTGCACCTCAACATAACCGGCGGCACGAAGCCCATGGCGGTCTTCGCCACCCTGGCAGGCCTGAGCCTGCCCAAGGACTGCCCCTTCCTGGTCTCGGACCTGGACCCCCAGCGGCATATCATCCGGGTGACGAGCTGGTGTCAGGAAGAGGTCCAGGAATCGTACCTGCCCCCACGGGGCACCCTCCTTTCCGTTCCGGCGCTGGGCCTGCAGGTGAAAGACATCCTCCAGCTGCACGAGTCCAGGTTCAAGATCGTCGATAACGGCTCCAGTGCGCCAATTAAATTCCATTCACAACCCTATTCCGAGAAGTTCTATGCCGAGTCTCTCGGCAAAGACTCCCAGACCTGGTTCGAACATCTGAACAGCATCAAGGTGCACAGGGGCAGAAGCAAGAATTCCCTGCTGGAGAGTTTCGAGAAAGTCATGGATTACCGGCCGTTCATCGAGGTGTTCCCCTCCATGGCCCCATATTTCACCAGTGACGGGCGCCTCTCGCAGGACGTGGACATTGTCGGGCTCCTGCGTCTGTTCCAGGGCGGATGGCTGGAGGACATGGTCCTGCGGGCGTTCAGGGACCTTGCCGGTTCGGGCCAGATCGCCCTGAGCGACTACCGTAAGGGTGTGGAGGTGGAATACGACCGCAGGCCGGCGGAGATAGACCTCATCGCCATGAGGGGCTACCAGATGTATCTGGTCTCCTGCACCAGATCCTCACAGATCAAGGATGTCAAGCGCAAGGCCTTCGAGGCCCTGTACCGCGCCGAGCAGCTCGGCGGCGAACATGCACAGGTGGTGGTGGTATCCGTCATGAGCAACGTTTCAGATCGTACCATTCCCTTTTCAAGGGAGAACAACCTGTCTGAACTCAAGAAGGACCTGGCCCAGTACGATGCACGGCGAAATTGCCACCTCATAGGCATCGAAGAGCTCAGGGGAGAGGTCGAGGGCAGGGGCACCCTGAGAAGTAAGCTCGCGGAAATCATCGGCGGGGTTGCTGTATGATCGTGGCCATGTACGATATCACCGGGATCCAGGAATATGTCTTCTCTTCCACCAAACTCAGGGAGAACCTGGGCGCCTCGATCATCGTCCAGCGGATCTTCACGGATTTCTTTTCCGAACACACGGAGGCCCGCGTCGTGTACATCGGCGGTGGCAACGCCATGGTGGAGTACGACGACCGGGACAGGTACCGCGAAGCCACCTGCGGGCTGTCGCGCGAGTTCGTCCGCCGCACCGGCGGGGCCTTGCGCTTCGCGGCGCATGCCGAGGAACGGAGGGGGAGTTTCCAGGATGTGCGGAAAAGGCTCGTGGACGGGCTGAACGCACGGAAGAACCGCTTGAGCGGTAGCGTGCCGCTCATGGGCATCGCCATCACGCGCGAGTGCCCTTACGACGGCTGGCCTGCGGTGACGATGGAAGGCGGCGCGGGACTGTCCTATCCGGCGTGGTGCAAGCGCCAGGAGGACCCGGACGTGTATTTCAGGGAAACCAGACGGCTGCTCGACGACGATCTGGCCGCATCGGGCTGCGAATTTCCCTCAGAGCTCGACAAGCTGGGCCAGGTACGCGAAGAGCAGAACTACATCGCCGTGGTGCACATCGACGGCAACAATATGGGCCGGGCCATCAACGAGGCGCTCTCGGGCATCTCCCAGTACGAGGAGGCTGCCAGGGCGATGAAACGGCTCTCCTCGGACATCGACGCGGCCTATACCGGGGCCTTCACGTCCCTGGTCCGGGAACTCGAAAGGGGGCAGTCGGGCCGGACGCTCCCCATCCGGCCCATCATCCTGAGCGGCGACGATGTCACCTTCGTAAGCAGGGGCGATCTGGGGCTCAAGCTTGCCGCAGACTTCCTCTGCGACGTATCAGATCGCACCGTCGAGGCTGCAGGCAAGGCCCTGAGGCTCTCCGCCTGCGCAGGGGTGGCCATCGTCAAGTCGCATTTCCCCTTCTCCCGGGCGTACGGCCTGGCCGAGGAGCTCTGCCAGTCGGCCAAACGCAAGGCCAAGGTGCATGCAGAAAGGAGCGGCGCGCCAGACGTGGGCAGCTGGCTCGACTTCCATATCGTCCAGGGCGGCATCCTCTCCGACATCGGGCGCATTCGCTCACAGCACTACCAGGTGCGCGGCATGCCGGGCGCACGGGACATGAGCACCGCAGACGGCACCCTGAAGTATCGGCAGTACCACCTGCTCGGGCGGCCATGGCGGGTGTGCGGCCCGGGCCCGGCCGAGTACGACTGGAATGAGCTGCTGAGGTCGGCAGACATATTCCGCGACAGCTGGCCGGCCAACCGCATCAAGCAGCTGCGCAACAGCCTCATCGGAATACCCTCCGAGCGGGATCTGCTCATGGAGGAGATCAGGAGCCGTGGCTATGCCCTGCCGGACTTCCCGGGCAAGGAGCACGATAACCTCTTTTTCGAGAATCACCCGGAACTGGCTGGCACCACCCCGTACTTCGACGCCATCGAGATACTTGATTTCCACCCCGGAACCTCGATGAAGGGGGGTCTTCATGCTGATTAAGATGACCCTCCTGTCCGACACCGTTCCTGGCAGCGG
>Ga0116184_10001164_pt1 | contig 26491 bp, 21 predicted proteins | sample AD_JPNNA5_MetaG_FD_89886 | JGI IMG/M metagenome (GOLD analysis project Ga0116184, IMG submission 89886) | Active sludge microbial communities of municipal wastewater-treating anaerobic digesters from Japan - AD_JPNNA5_MetaG | ecosystem: Engineered > Bioreactor > Anaerobic > Digestate | place... | reverse complement strand
GACGGTGCTGCAGGCCCAGCCTGGCCCAGGCCATGCCGAAGGCCGTGGCCGTGTGCGCGTGGGAGAGGTACAGGGAGTAGGACGCGTCGCCCAGCAGGAGCCAGAAGGGCGTCAGGGCGCGGTCTTTACGCACCACGCCCCAGATGTGGAAGAGCACGACAGAGGCCGGGGCAACGCCCCGCAGGACCTGGATGCCCTCGACCTCGCCGTTCATGCCCCCTGTGGTACGGCCTTCAGTCCCACTTTCTCACGGCCCTGAACACCGCCTTCACCGCGTCGAAGGCAGGGCTCTTTAGGAAGTGGCCGTAGGACGGGTAGTCCCAGTAGGTCTTCTTGGGCAGGTTCATGATAGCCTCGAACTCGGCCTCGGTCAGGCCCAGCTTCTTCACCACGTAGGCCTTGTCCTCGGCCATGAGGTCGGCCGGGTAGGGGGGCTCCTCGAGTATCTTCAGGACCTCGTCCCGGGTGATCTCGCCCGAGCAGATGAGGCTGGAGTAGTGGGTCCTGCGCTTGTCGTACCCGAACTTCCGGGGAAGGATGTAGCCCTGGTAGAAGCGCGTGTAGATGGACTCGTAGTGCTTGCCGCCGTAGTATCTCCACCCGAGCTTGTCCTCGAGGAACTTCATGGCCTCGGCCTTGTTGTAGTCGATGTAGTTGAGGAGCAGGACCCAGCGCTGGACCAGGATGTACCGGGCGTAGCCGAAGAGGTTCATGTGCGGGAAGGTCCGAAGCGGCACCGTGCCGAAGCGATCCTGCACGGATTTGATGTAGCGCCAGTCCCAGTGGCCCTGGGACCAGGCGGCGGGCAGGTGGCTCTCGGTCTTCGCGTTGTACCCGGCGATGATGTGGCGGATGCCGTTCTTGGCCGCCATCTGGCCCATGAGGGACACGATGGCGTGGTCCGAGGGGATCTCAGAGTCCGGGGTGGACGCCTTCAGGAACGAGAGCTGCAGGTCCCTGAACTCCTCCCAGTCGATGACGTGGGTGTACAGGTCAATGCCCAGGCGCTCGAGCACCTTGTGGATGTTGGCCACGGCGAGCTCCGAGTCCCACCCGTTGTCCAGGTGAACGGCCAGCGGACGCAGGCCCAGGTCCCTCACCTTGTAGGCCAGGTACGAGCTGTCCACGCCCCCGCTGACGCCGATGATGCAGTCGTAGGGCCTTCCCGTGCCCTCGGTCCTGATCCGTTCCACGATGGTGGCGATTTTCGTCCGGGCCTGCTCGGGGGGGAGGATAACCTGCCTAACCACCGTGTCGTAGGTGTGGCAGTGGTTGCACACCCCGTTCGCGTCGAAGGTGATGTCCGGGTCGGACGTGTCCATGACGCACCTGGTGCAGATCCGGTAGGGGCGGTCGTTCTGTTCTTCAGTCATGCGTGTCTCTCCTGCCCCCATGGATACCACGTTCGACATGTCGCCTTCAACGGTCTTGAACAAGAAAAGGCCCGCCGTCAGCGGCGGGCCTTCTGCCTCACGAGGAAGGATCGCTTCTTCAGCCGAACGCCGTCTTCAGGTCCTCGTCCTTCGGGTAGCTGATGAGCACCGCCCGGTGCGGACCGTGGAACACGAACATGCTGCCCGCGCCCGCCGCCGAGGCCCTGCCCTCCTTCACCGCCGCGGCCAGGTCGGCCACGGAACCGGCGCCGCCGCAGGCCACCACCGGGATGTTCACGCGGCCCGTCACGGCGCGGATCAGGTCCAGGTCGTAGCCCTTCATGGTGCCGTCCCGGTCGATGGAGTTGAGTACGAGCTCGCCCGCGCCAAGCCGCTCCATCTCCGCCGCGAAGGCCATGGGGTCGAGGCCTGTGGCCTTCCTGCCGCCCCGGGTGCACACCTCGTATTTACCCCAGAAGGTCTTCCTCACGTCCATGGACACCACCACGCTCTGCGAGCCCACGAGCCCCGCGGCTTCGGACACCAGTCCCGGGTTCTCGAAGGCCGAGGTGTTGATCACCACCTTCTCCACGCCCAGGCCCAGGATGGTCCTGACCTGGTCAAGGGACCTGATGCCGCCGCCGTAGCCCAGCGGCATGAAGGCCTCGCTCGCGATGTCCTCGAGCAGGGCGTAGGGCGGCTCCCTGCCCTCGACGGTGGCCGCGATGTCGAGGAACACGAGCTCGTCGACCTCCTTGTCGTTGAAGATCTTCACGATGTTGATGGGGTCGCCCAGGTACTTCGGGTCCTTGAACCTGACGGTCTTGACCAGGCCCTGGTTTTTCAGCAGCAGGCAGGGGATGACGCGGGGCCGGTACATGCTACGCCGGGCTCCAGTCGGCGAAGTTTTTCAGCAGCCGGAGGCCGAACCGGTGGCTCTTCTCAGGGTGGAACTGCACGCCCAGGATGTTGGCGCGGCCCACGGCCGAGGTGAAGGCGAACCCGTACTCGGTGCGGGCGAGCACGTCGGCCTGGTTGGCGCAGACCATGTGGTAGGAGTGGACGAAGTAGAAGCGGTTCTCGTGCTCGAGGCCCGCGAAGAGCGGGTGCGGCCGGGGGATGTCGAGCATGTTCCACCCCATGTGCGGCACCCGCAGGGCGTTGTTCTCGAACCCGAACCGCACCGACTCCGCGTCGATCCAGCCCAGGCCGGGCCGGGTGCCCTCGGCGCTCTTCCTTCCCAGGAGCTGCATGCCCAGGCACACGCCGAGGATGGGGGTATGCTCCCCGATGACCTTCCGGTGGAGCACCTCGGCGAGGCCGCGCTCGTGCAGGCGTGCCATGCCAGCGTCGAAGGCGCCCACGCCGGGCAGGATGAGCCTGCTGGCGTTCTCGATGTCCCGGACCTCGGAGGTGACCTCCGAGGCCGCCCCGGCCTTCTTGAGCATGTTGGCCATGGAGCCCAAGTTGCCCAGGCCGTAGTCGATGATGGTGATCATGTCTTTTTTCGGGTAAATCTTTCTTTCACTGTGAGAAGATATGATGTGAAGAATATAATATCGTTCCGAGTCAAGAAATATCGCCATGCTACCAAGAAGAAGACACAAATTATTAAAGGACCCGTGAAGTATTTCAGCGTTAACATGTTTAAAAGGAAAAAGATTGTGGTGCAAAGTAAAGCAAGAACTGACAATCCCAAATACCATTTCATATCGATTCGAAAAAGAACCAGATGTGATATCAATACAATGAAGATTACAGTGCCGAGGATCATGGCTGTCATGTTCGACAGTGCTGCTCCATTGATACCAAGTGATGGGATGAGCAATACCATTAATAAAATACCTGATATTGCGGAGAATGCATCAAGGAAAAAGGACGCTTCAGGTCGACCTATGCTTGTGAAGATGCTTCCAATCGAACCACTGATGCTCCCTCGTATCACCCTTCCGGCAATCATGATGATCAAGGGGAGGCTGGATGCAAGGTAGCTTTCTCCAAACAGGAATCCGATGATCTCTTCTGTGTAGAAAACAATAAATAAACCCATGGGCACCAGAACGAGCGCGGTATACTTCATACTCTTGTCGAGCATGATCGTTAATTGATGGACTTCGTCCTTCCCTGAAAACTCTGATGCCGCCGGATATGTGATCTTCTGTATTGCAGTAGGAATGAATGCAAGGATCATACTTATGGATATTGCAATACTGTAGAACCCCACAGCAGACCTGTTAAGGAAAAACCCAATCAAGAGGATGTCGCTGTTCGCTGCAATGATATTCATTGCATCACTGCCGAACAGGTACCGTCCGTATCCGAGAAGTATCAAGGCTTTCTCTCGAAGGAAGGTGAAGTCAACATGATAGAATCGCAATGAAGCTGCCAGTGAAACTATGCTGGTAAATGCCATGCTTATTACTAGTCCTGACACAGCACCTTTCAAAGCAAACCCCATAGCCACAAACGCAGTCGTAAAAGTGATCATGGTAATACTCTGGAGGAAGATCAAAAAAGCATATCGTCTCATCCAACGCAGCCCGTTGACGAGGGCTATGGATGTCTGGAAGATGCAGGTGAATGGAAATATCAAGGCAAGCAACTTCAACAGACTCGAAAGCTCAGGCATGTTAAATATTGTTGAAAGGGTGCTTGACAGAATATAAACCACAATCCCGGCAACAACGCCTAACAGGATAGATAGTAATACCCCAGTTGTCATGAATTGGTTCAATTGGTTCCTATCATCACGGTATTCTGCAGAAAATTTTATTATAGCCGTTGGTATGCCAAAGGCTGCGGCCATCATGGTGATGCTGTATATTGTTATCACCATCTGATACAGGCCGAGATCTGAAGGCCCAAGCCATCTGGCGAGAAATATTCTTAGGATAAAGCTAAGAGGAATCGTGATGAATGAGCTTGCAAAGGCCCAACTCACATCGATGGCAAACTGTCGTGCTTGCTTCGTAGTCATGTATGTTCCGTGGTGGTACTACAAGGGATCAGAAGGCGTTAATCAATTGACAAGTGCTCGAATACTTTTTGCGAATGAGCTGAAGTTCTTGTCAGCATTGAATGTCTTGTTCCAGTTTTCCTTGCTAGCACTCCTTCTTTCAGAGAATGTACGCGGGTCTTCCAGTAGCGAGTCAATGGCCGATGCTATCTCTTCAGGAGCTGGATTAGGTCTGATAAGCTTACCCACTTTGTCTGATACGATTTCAGGTGTTCCCCCTACGGATGTTGCAATCACAGGTATTCCGCAGCTTTGTGCTTCCATTATTGAAACTGATATGCCCTCTGATAAACTCGTATTCATAAAGATGTCCAAGGGTGTATTTTTATAAAACTCAAACACATCTGGATTATTCAATTGCCCCAGAAACTGATAATGCAAGTTGGTCGGCATAGTCTCAACAGCAAGCTCTTCAAGCTGATTTTTCAGTGGCCCATCTCCAATATGATACCAGATGAATTGTTGATTGTGTTTCCGTTTTGCCAACTCAGCGAGTCCCCTGATAGCGAGGCCCAGACGTTTGACATCTACCATATAGGAGCAGGATACTATCCTGATTGTCCCATCACGGGATGGCTCGGATAAGAGACCGGGGTCTGGAACACCGAGCCTAGAAACATGATATTTATGGATAAACTCGGGGTATTTAACGTTTAGATAATTTTTTCCCTGTTCGGAAATGAAATAAATGCGATCTATCAGTTCCAAGGTCTTCTTTCTACAGGGAATTAAGGGGGGATTATGCCTTTCGTGGTAGAGATCAAAGCCATGGGCCCTGCTGATAAGTTTAATCTCAGGAAATGTTTTTTTTGTAAGGCCTATGCCTAATGTGACAGCTTCGAGCCAGTAGGTATAGAAAAGAGTCTGTTCGAGACCGATCTTTTTTTCTCTTATGAATTTTGTAAGCCACCTCTTCGTTAACGTTGCCCTGCCGACATATCCAGCCAGTCTCATGAGGTATTTGTTATTCATTGATATAGTTAAGTTGTCGGCGATGTCTTTATAGAACATGGAAGATAGAATGGAGTGGACAGTGTAGGTCAGCAATGATTGAGTGAGTGATAGTCTCAGATAGTATGCCAGGCTTTCATCAACATCAACATTCTCTGGTACTGGGCACTTATCTCCATCCAGACTTGCCGGAATGATAATAACCCTATCAAATGATTTTATGAGGTAATGGATTTCCGGGTTAAGAAATGTATCCTCTGCTTTACCGCTATATGGGTAGGAGAGGGGAAAGAGAATCAATACAGAATCATGTGATGAGGTCATACGTGAATGACCATGAGGAGAGTTTCGCGGAAGGCGGGAAATCTTTTTAACAAAAACCTTGTAAATGAATTTGACCATTTTTGTCTAAGGGGAAATGGTTCACAGAATTGAAAATGATCGACTTTGTAATGAGCTACAGTCGCAATCTTGGCTAACGTATAAGGTGTGAACCAATACCGATGGTCACTGTTTATGAACTCTTTATGAGAGAAAACATGCCTGAAGTTAAGCAAAGCAAAGGCATTCGGCACTGTGATTATGATTCTCTCAATAGAACCTGAGTACTTATTAAATAAAGATTGTAATAGGCCCGTTGGGTTGTCGACGTGCTCCAGGATTTCACCCATAATCATATAGTCCCATTGCTCAGAGGAGACCTCACAAACATTGTCATTTGCAAGATCAGCATAAAGCACATCTTGAAAACCCAGGTTGCTCCTTATGTACTCAATACCATCCTTATTAATATCTACCCCAAGGCATCTCGAAGACACGGCACAAAGCCTCGAATGAAGCCACTTGTTCTCTTTAATTTTTTGTTCAATCAAAGGGAGATGGTCACAACAACCCATATGAATTATTCTTTTGTTTGAAGCCAACTCTTCTATCAAAGATAATCGATCAGGGATCTTGTACTCTTTCTCAGCGATTTCTATTTTCAGGCCGGCTGTGAATTGAGTGCCTGAAAGGTAACCAATGATGTCTTTATTGAAATACATGGATAATGTACCTCGATAATATGAAAGTATTCCTATAGTTGGTTTTTGCTAGGTTGCACGCTAGAGATTTTATCATTGTGTGGTTTATCATATTTTACCCGTATAAGCAGAAAGCAGGCCTGGTCCCCATCTCCCAGCGCATTCAGCTCCCCGGCCCTCTTTCTGAAGCGTGCCATGTCCCTGCGGCCGAAGGGCGACCGGCCCGGGTTCACCCGGTACGACCTCGCGTCGTTCAGGGGTATGTCCCTGCAATACTGCTCGCTCCCCCAGAACTGGAATGCGCCCGAGTCGTACAGCACCTCCTCCACCCTGAACCCGTGCCTCTCCGCCATTTCCCTGAAGCCCTTCTCCGAGAAGACGCAGACATGCCTGGGCGCGTCGAGCTGCACCCAGTCCACCCCGTACGTCCGCCAGGCAAAGGACTGCGCCACGGGCATCCTCACTAGGACCCGGCCGCCCGGGGCGACAATCCGCTCGAGTTCTGCAAGGGCGGCCACGGGGTCGGGCACATGCTCGAGGGAGTGGTGGAACATGACCACGTCGAAGGTGCCTTCAAGCCCCTGTAGGTCCGTCTTCTTCAGCACCACGCTGCCTCCTGCACGCACATGGTCGGGCAGGTAGGGGTCGATGCCGGTGAGGTCCGTGAAGCCGAGCCCTGCCAGGAGGAGCAGGTTCATGCCCCTGCCGCACCCCACATCCAGGATCCTGCTGCTCCGGGGGAGGTCCACCACGCGCTCGATCCAGGCGAAGGCATTCAGGTCAACCGCCAGGGCTGCAGGCATCCTGAGCACGGGAATACGGCGCATGAGGACAAGTGCGTGCGCGGCCAGGCGGGCCATGAGCGCATCGTGTCTTTTCGGCGCAAAGGAATAGTACCCCCGGGGGTAGAACCGCCCCATGTCCCGGGGTATGTCCTTGAGGTACAGGCTCCCGCACCGCGGGCATTCCAGGTAGTCGAAGCGTTCCCGCGAGCCGTACATCATCTCGCGCGCAGTGTGCACGGCGGTGTTTACCATGTTCGAACAGACTTTGCAGGGTTCCATGCTAGAATTCCCATGGCCGGGAAGCCGCTCACGGTATCAGGGGGCTCCCCATGCCCGTCCTCGTCAGTACCTGCCTACACAAGCACGTCCAGGAAGCCCTCGTACTGGTGCTCCCTGCTGAAGTGCAGGAAGTCCCCCCTCCGGGGGGCGGGCAGGTTGCCGACATCCCAATCCGCGAGCACCCGCTCCATGGTACTCAGCATGTCCTTCGTGTCGTACAGGTCCATGGCGTAGCCCAGGCCGTGCTCGCGCACCATGCGGGACGCCTCCATGTCCGCAGGCCCCACGGACAGGATGGGGCGGCCGGCGAGCACGTAGTCGAAGAACTTGCCCGTGATCACCTCGTCCGCGCCCTCTTGCTCCGAGTGCAGGAGCAGGAGCGCGTCCATGTCCTGCATCCGCTTCAAGGCCTCGCCGTGGGGGATGGCGTCGTGGATCTCCAGGGAGAGCTTCTCGTTCCAGGCGGGGGATATGGAGATGCTGCCGTAGAACACGAGCCTGACCGGCTGGCGTAGCTTCTCCAGTGCCTGGAAGAACAGGCCGGGGTTTCTGAAGCCGCGCTCGTGCTCGATCAGCGAGCCGAAGTACCCGATGGTGATCACGTCGCTGGTGGGAGTTGCAGGGGGCGGGGCGAAGTCATCCGGGGCATCGAACCCGTTCATCACGAGGCGCGCCTTGTGCGTCACGTCGAAGAAGCGGCGGTTCACCTTGTCCAGCATGGGGGAAGTGCAGTACACGAAGCGGTCGCAGGCCGCCAGGACCCGCGCCTCGAGGAAGGCGTTCAGGGCCTGGAAGGGCAGCGTGCGCTTGCGGAAGATCGAGGTGGTGTTCCAGGTGTCGCGGTAGTCCACCACGAGGTTGACCATGTCCTTCAGGGCGAGCTTCACGAGCCAGCCCGCTACCTGCATGCTGTGGGGAGGAGACGACACCACCACGTTCCTGATGCCGTGCCTGCGGATGAGCTGCAGGGCTTTTGCCGCAAAGAGCGGCGCGGTGTAGACGGCCGGGTCGGGCACACTCACTTCCCTGGCGAACGACCGCAGGGCGGGCATGAGGCGGGAGACCGGCTTTCCGGGCTGATCTTTGGCCGATGGTCGTGCCCTCCGGGACAGGGCCAGGGTGCTCGCGTACTGGAACGGGTCGACCACATAGGAGGCGCTCACCTTGTCCAGCACGCCCCCGTAGCCGAAGCAGCCCATGTCCATGCCCCTGGCGGCGAGCACGTGTGTGGCCACGCCCCTGTCCGCGAGGAACTCGGCGAGCTTCAGCATGCGCAGCGCGCTCCCTATACTCTGGCAGTAGGGGATGAAGTTGTGGGTGATGATGAGTAAATTTCCGGGTGCGCCCATGTGACCTCCAGCAGTCCGTGCCGTAGAAACATACTCAGCTTGAGCCCTTTGAATATTCCCGATTTTGATCCGATCCAGTTGGTTTGGTGTTATTTATATTCAGAAACTACCACCTGGACCCCCATCGGCCGCCTGATATTTCCCTCTTGCCGACCGTCTTACGATTTTACCCATTCTTCAGACAGACCTGTCCCTAGTTCAAGGGTACGTCCTTACTCTTCGTCCAATCAGACTCCAGATCACGTCCAAACTTCACGGGTCTCTTCTCAGGGTTCTGCTTGCTCTGTTCACGCACCAGCTTCTTCTGTTTGATCTTCTCTCTGCTCATCGGCGTCGAGACCGACCACACCAGCCTTGCATCCACTGCCAGCCCAGCATCTATGGAAAATACCTTCATCGAAAGCTGAGCATTAGCCTTGGCATGGACCCGCTCCATCACCCTGCTCCCCACACGGTCCCGAAACCGACTGATCATGCTGTGATCAGAGGATGGTTTGCCAATCGGCAGTCCGACAAACACCTTGAAGGATAACCGTTCATTTTATATAATACGCACAAAAACCGGCAATCAGTTCGGGACATACAGCATGATAACTAGCATAATCGCCTGCCTCACATATGATTACATCTGGACTAGTTCATGATATCTGGCGAGAATAATCTGAACCATCGATCTCCCAAAGAAAGAAAGGTTGAGGGTATCCAGATTCTTCGTGGTGTTGCAGCCCTCATGGTCATGCTCCTTCATATATGGGTGCTGGAACTTCGCTTTGGTAACGATGCGCATGTCATGCCGCAGTTCTTTCGATCCGGGAACTGCGGGGTCGATCTTTTCTTCGTGATTAGCGGATTCGTCATGGCCACCATCAGTCGTGGTGCATTTAAGAATAGATCGGGTATCATACGGTTTGTCTATAATCGTGTGACACGCATTTACCCGGTGTACTGGTTCTACTGTCTTCCAGCCCTTTTCATTTTTCTTGTCCGGCCTGACCTTGTAAACATAGCCCAAGGCAACAAGGTAGATCTTTTACGCTCATTCCTCCTGCTGCCACAGAAAATAAAGCCTCTCCTGGCAGTGGGCTGGACATTGATACACGAAATGCATTTCTACACTGTCATGGTACTGCTTCTGATCTTTCCTGAGCGGTTTTTTCTGCGACTGCTCCTGCTCTGGGCGATCATCGTTACTGCGGCAAATATGATAATATCGGATTGTATTGCACTGCCCCCCCTTGCATGGATTGCTTTGCACCCCCTTTCCCTGGAGTTTATTGCTGGTTGCTTCGTCGCCCGTTTTACCTTTGCTGGGGTGGGGAGATACCGTATACCTGCTCTCTGGATCGGTTTTGCACTGCTCTTTGCAGCAGCAATATTCTATGCATACATATTCCCCAGTGTGATTGAGGCAGCCGAATGGCCCCGGGTGATCATGTTCGGATTGCCCGCAACCCTCATCGTGTACGGCTCGAGTTCTTTTAATTCCATCCGCACAGACCATTCACTTCCACGATTCATGCTTCTAATGGGAGATGCGTCCTATTCCCTGTATCTCTCTCATGCGCTGGTGGCTACAGCAGTCGGCATGGCCTGGTCTCTTCTGGGTCTTGGGAAAATTCTCAGCAATCACTTTCTCGTTGCTACAATGCTTATTACTTGCCTGACAACAGGAATTCTCAGCTACATATTCATCGAAGTTCCAGTAATGGCCCGGTCTAGGGCATTGTACAGTGCGTTGTCTAGAAGAGATTTCTTGTGATGCTATCATGCAATAGCATACGATGTTCAAATGGAGACTTGATGAATAAGCTGCAATCTGTTCATAAGCCAGCCCTCAGAAAGAGGACCAACTGTCAGATCTAGTCTTAGCTACTACAACCGAAGATATTCTTTCCGCATGATGATTAGGAGGTATAGAAGATTGATTCCAAATCTTTGTGTACGTATCCCAGATGAAAAAATGCAGTAAGCCGATTTGAGGCCGCCTTTTCTCATTGATGATATAAACAATTCTAGCTCACGGGGTACGGGCTCGGAGTGGAGCAAGAGATGGTTCCGTAATTCGTTGGCCTGATTGAGTAAACGGTTCATCTGGTTGTTCAATCTTTCCATGCTAAGTGTTCTAATAATTTCTCTCAGTCCCTTTGCGCCGATAGTATTTTTTCCATGATGTCTGTAAAGGACTTTGGGTTCGGGAACATACGCAATCATTCCTCTTGCTGCTGCAATAAGTGCAAGCCACCAATCATGAAGAGCTGCCTTTTCTGGAATAGGAGATGCCTCTTGGGCAAGTGCTGAGTTAAAGAAACAAGTGCAGCCGGTAACAAAATTCTGCATGAGCAAGTATTTCAAAGGTTTTTCCATAATATTTCGTAGATGGAGGTATTTCATGAATGAATCGCTAATAACATCAGACTTTTCGTTTATTACAGTCAGATCACTATGAATGAGAATTGGAACCTGAGAGCCATATTTCTTTTCAAGCGATAACATTCTCGTATAAGAAGTCTCCAATTTGTCTGGCTGCCAGATATCATCCTGATCTGAAATCGCAATATACTTATACTCACAGAGAGAAATTACTTTTGAAAAATTATTTGTCACTCCGATGTTGTTGTCGTTTCTGAATATGCGTACCCTAAACGGGGCAATCTTTGAAAAAGATTGAATTATGTCAATGGAATCATCATTTGAACAATCATCGCATACAACAAGTTCATTTGGGGGTATGGACTGATTTAGATAACTGTGGAGTTGTTCCTTAAGATATTTTGAGCCGTTGTATGTGCAAAGACCTATCGATATAGAACGTTGATGGGACATTACGTGCTTTCTCTTATAATATTGTCCATGACAGCATGGTCTGTGTTTATGTCATTCCCTGGAAAGAGCTTGAATTAATATTTGTTTTATTTCCTTTGTAGAAAACCTTTCCTGGAATAGAGAGTAACCGTTTTCCCCAATTTTCTTTAGTGCCTCATTATTTTCGAACCCCCAGAGAATTCCCTCTGCGAGTGCCTTTTCATCACCCTGCTCCACAAGTATACAATTGATTTTATCTTTAAAACCATAATCATCCGAGATATTCCCTATAACTGTTGGCCTGCCCATCGCCAAGAACTGGAATGATTTCCCTGTAATAACTCTTTTTGCCTGTCCCGTATTGCCAAAGGGGCCCCCTAAACAAATATCTGCATTTGATATGTATTGGGGAATCTGAGAATAATCTATCCATTCCCTGTGTTTGACATTGTCAAGTTTTAAATCTCGCATCATCGCGTGGTATATACTGAGATCCATACCCTTACCACCAACAATGGTAAAAGAGATTGGCTTATCTTTTAATATGTGAGCTGCTTTTAGAATGATTTCAATTCCATGAAGTGGCAGAAAAGTCCCATAGAAAAAAACCTGGAATGGTTTTTTTGCAGGAATTTCTATTGAAGTTTGTTCAGTAAGAGCATTCGTAAACATGTTTTCATCTGTTCCAACAGGAACAGCAAATACTTTATTTGTGTCCACCTTGAAGAGATCCTCTATGAAACGTTTATGACCAACAGTATCTGTAAGAATTATGTCAGCGTATTGTAATATCTTTTTTTCATAGAGATAGACAAAACGCTCGAGAATCGAACCTCTGTTGATCTTCTTTCTCTCATTAAGGAGGCTGTCATACGGTGACATCATATGATCAAAGATCAACCTCTTGCCAAGTGTTAGAATTCTGACAATTGGGAACAGCTCATATCCTCGGAAGCCCAACAAGTATTGATCAGGATTCTTGAGGATTCTTATCAATACAAGCTTAATAAGTGTTTGAAAATACCTTATAAAGCCAGGTGAAGAATTAATTGCCTCATATACAGAATAACCATCAGTTGAGTGAAGAACTCTTAATAATACCCTTGTTCTGACATAATCAGGTGCTCTGTATGAGAGTATGTAGCATAGGCTTATGGGATTGTTTGTTCCTTTCATTGATATGGTTGAGTGATGCTTATCTTTGTCCCATCTTACTTATTTTTAAGGTCTTTATTTGCCTCCATGTCGAACCACATGGCGAAGAGGGTGAACAGCGCGGCGGACATGAACGAGAACATGGCCGCCAGGGCGTTGATGGGCGGTATGTGGCCGGTGGAGCCCCACAGCCAGGCGAGCCGGACGAAGAGGACCACGGTCATGAGGCCGAAGATGCCGCCGAAGGTGTAGAAGAAGATGAGGGGGTGGAAGTCGCGGATGATGTACTTCTCCTTCATCCTCCATAAGAAGAGCTTGAGCAGCAGCCACGACAGCGTGAACACCACCGTGAACACGTTCATGCCCGACTTCTCGCCCACGTTGTACAGGGGCCGCACGGGCACGTCGGCCACCCGGAAGTTGTACACGTTCAGGCGCACGAGCAGGTCGTTGGGCTGGCCGAAGCGGCGGTACATCCTGTCCCACTCGATGGTGTGCAGGGCCTTCTTGTTGATGGCCGTGTACCCGGACTGGAAGTCCGCCACGTGCCAGTAACCCGACGCGATCTTGGTCAAGAGCGACAGGAAGGCGTTGCCGAAGTAGCGCACCTTGGGGATGATCCGGTAGGCCTCGCCCGTGAAGAGCCGGTTGCCCTTGGCGTAGTCCGCGCGCCCCTCCACCACCGGGTCGAGGAGCGCGCTCAGGTCGGCCGGGTCCATCTGGCCGTCGCCGTCCATGCGCACGGCCACGTCGTAGCCCTTCTCCCGGGCCCACTCGTACCCCGTGGCCAGGGACCCGCCGCACCCCGCGTTCACCTCGTGCCGCAGGAGCGTGACCCTGGGATTCGCGGCCCGGATGCTCTCCACCACCCCGGCTGTGTCGTCGTCGCTGGCGTCGTCCACCACCACGATGGCGTCCACGAAGCTCGGCATGGTCTCGATGACCTTGGTGACCTGGCGCCCCTCGTTGTGCGCCGGCACCACCACGCAGATGGTTCTGTCCTTGTACATGGCTGACCTCTACGATCTGATCTTGACCAGGATGTAGGATATGGCGGGCACCAGGACTTCCCGGAGCACGGGCACCCTGGTGAGCGCGTGCAGCCGGAAGTGCACGTCGTGGGTGGCGAGCACCCTGAAGGGGGTGGACCGGATCAGGCGCATCATCCTCGCGTGGGTGATCCGGTACAGGCTGAGCTCCGCGCACGAGCCAGCCTCGATCTTCCTGCCCGAGAAGGCCTCGCGGAGCCGCTTCGCCAGGGGGAAGGGCAGGGCGTGGAAGGGTTTGAGCTGGTGGCCGGCGTGGGGGTTGTACCATGGGGGGATGACCACATAGCAGATGCCGCCTGGCCTGGTCACCCGGAACATCTCGTGCAGGCTCGGCCCCTGCGCACTGTCCGGGATGTGCTCCAGCACGCCCCGGCACATGACCAGATCGAAGGCATCGTCGCCGAAGGGGATGTGCTCTGCCGAGGCCACGACGGTGTCCGCCCACACGGTGCGGCCCGGGTTCGGGTCCAGGTTGCAGGCCCTGCACCCCCGCTCGGCGTGGAGGATCCTGCAGAACGCCCCCGTGGCGCCGCCCACGTCCAGGGTGCGCATGCCGGAAAGCGGCATGAACTCCTCGATCTCGTCGATGAAGAGCCTCGCGAAGTACTCCCTCATGAGGTGATAGTTGTCCGCCTCGAAGCGGTGGAAGTTGAAGTACCAGAGCTTCCGGTAGTGGTCGATCAGGCTGAATGGTCGTCCGTCGTGCATGGCGTGTCTCTCGGGTGCCGCCGGACACACTCCGTGCTTTGCGGGTGAACGGGTGTGCCGAAACCTTCCATCACAGAACATGGATCGGGATAATAATGGAAAATCATGAACATACTGTCAAGGCGAATGTGGCTGCGGCAGCTCGATGGCGAACCGCTCACCCGCGGGGATCCGGGCGATGATCTCCTCCAGCCGGCGGAAGCGGATCACCTTCTTGAACCCCTCGAGGAGGACGGAGATGGCCAGCGACGAGGCCAGGAGCGCGGCCCAGATCAGGAGCGGATTGCGCAGCGCGTAGAGCTCGTCGTGCCAGAAGTAGAGGTAGATGAACGTGTGGAACAGGAAGATGTTGAACAGGTGGGAGCCCAGGTACTCCAGGACGGCCCGTACCGGCAGAGACGCCGCAGCGCACTCGGCCGTGAGGAGGATGATGAGAGTTGCCAGGAGCCAGTCGATCTTCACGTCGTGCATGAGGAGCCCGAGCTGTCGGAAGAGGGCCAGTGCCCCGATGGCAAGAGCCAGTACGTAGAAGCGGAGCGCGCCCATGCCGCGAAGGAACCTGCCCAGTCTCTCCATGCCGTCTGCGTGCGAAAGGTACATCCCGAATACGAAGGGCGTGCCCCACATGATGAACAGAAGGGAGAAGTGGGCGCCCGTGAGCAGTTCCCGGTACGGAATGGCGATGACCGCGCAGAGGCACGCCGCGAAGACCCACGGGCCGAGCCGCCTGGTCAGCCGGTAGAGGATGGGAAACGCCACGTACAGCGGGACGATCACGCACATGTACCACCACGTGGCGTTGTACCCGGTCTCGGGGGAGAACCACAGGTTCAGGCCCGCCATCTGAAGGGCGAACATGGCGTAGGCATGGGAGCTGAAGGCCTCCTCGATGGTGTAGTGCATGACGAAGACGCCAAAGGGCACGAAGATGGCCGCGACGAGCCAGTAGTTCAGGTAGAGCCTCGACAGGTGGCTCCGGTAGAACGAGAGAAGGTAGGCGCCCCTGCACCTCACCGACTCGGCCAGACCGTACCCGCTGAGCACGAGGAACATGGACACACACACCTTGGCAGCCAGGGCCGAGGACCTCACGAGGGGGCCGTAGTCGGGGTTGTTGGCGAACAGGTGGTGCCAGAGCATGAGCAGGAGTGCCACGCCCTTGCAGGCGTTCGTGGCCCGGGTGTCGAAGGTGCGCGCCGGCAGGGCCGCGGGAGTGTCGGTAGGTGCGGCCCGGCGGGATCGTTTCTTCATGCGCATTCTTATCCCTGCAACAGGCGCCAGGTCAAGGGCTGTTTCATGCCTGCGCTCCACGCTTGCCCCGGTGAGGCATCTGTGGTTAGTATGGTCCGGCAGTGGGGAAGCGCGTACAGAGCACACAGCAGAAAAACCGGGGAACGGTCCCGCCGCACTCCTTTCCGTACTGGGAGCTCGCGGTATTCCTCGTCTCGGGGCTCATCTTCACCGGCATCGTGCTCGCGGCCGTGGTGCCCGAGGACATCCTCTACCATGCCCGGTACGTGATGGGCATGCTGAACAGGACCATGCCGTGGCCCGCCAACCCCCTGTACTACCTGCTCGTCTCCGGCATCGCCCTGTTCCAGGACGGGTTCGTCTCTCTGGTGGCCTCGTCCGTCCTGGTCCTGTCCGGAGCGGTCGCGGCCAAGCTGTTCCTCGCCCGCAGGATATCCGAGGCCTACCTCCTTGCCAGGGCATCCGGGCGGGGCGCGGACGCGCCTTCACCGGATGCGGTGGCGCTCGTCTGCATCGCCACGCTCTTCGCCTTCAGCCTGCCCACGCCGGCTGCATTCAAGGGGCTCTACTACCTGGGCCAGCTCCCCCCGAACGTGTGGCACAACCCCTCCACCATCGCGCTCATGCCGCTTGCGCTGCTGCTCTTTCATGTCTCGCACCTGCAGCTCGAGCGGCCCGTGACGTCCCGGGCTGCGACGCTTACCTTTCTGGCGGCGCTGAACATCCTCATGAAGCCCAGCTTCTTCTTCGTGTTTGCCGTCGCCTATCCCCTCATGCTGCTCAGACGGTTCAGGCTGGCGAGGGACTTCTGGATCAACTTGTTGCCAGTGGCCGCGGGCCTGGGGATGCTGGCCGTGGTGTACCACCTGATCTACGTGCTGGGGTTCTCGAACATGTGGAAGGGCCAGTCGGGCGTGGCCTTCGGCCTGTTCACGGTCTGGTCGCTCTGGAGCCCGAACGTAGGCCTGTCCCTCGTGGCCTCCGTCCTGTTCCCGGCCGCGTTCCTGTGCCTCCACCCCGCCGAGTTCGGCAGGGACACGCTCCTCCAGTACGCGGCGCTCTCGTTTGCCGTGGCGGTCATCATCTTCAGCGTGCTCATGGAGACCGGGCCCCGCATGAGCGACGGCAACTTCGTGTGGCAGTGCATGGTGTGCAATTACCTGCTGTTTCTCGTGGTGTCGCTGGCCTTCTATGACAAGGTGCGCACAGAGGGCATGGCCGGATGGAGGAACCGGACCCTCGCGGTCTGCTGGACACTGCACGTGATCAGCGGTATCGCGTATATCGTGAAGTTCTTCTCCACAGGGAGATTCTACTGAACCCGGAAAGGACGATGCAGTGGACACAAAGGACGTGAAAGACTCGACATCCCCGGCGGAAAGGCTGCTCCCGCGGGGCCCGGTGCGCTACGCCGCCATGGCGCTTGTCGGCGCGGCCTTCGTCGCCGTGCTCTACAGCCAGGTGCTCCATGCGCCCTTCTTCTACGACGACCTCCAGAACATCCGCGACAACCCCTACGTGCGGCTCACCACGCTGTCGTTCCAGGCGATCAGGGACGCCGCCTTCAGGAACATCGCGCCCACGAGGCCCGTCTCCAACCTGTCCTTCGGCCTGAACTATTACGTGCACGGCTACCATATCTTCGGGTACCACATCGTGAACATCGTCATCCACATGCTGGCAGGACTGTTCCTGTTCCTGTTCATGCGGGACACCGTGGCCCTGGTGAAGCACAAGTCCATGAGCCCCCTGGTCACGGAGAGGACCGACCCGGACATCGTCGCATTTGCGGCCGCGTTCATCTGGCTCATCCACCCCCTGCAGATCCAGTCGGTCACCTACATCGTCCAGCGCATGAACTCCATGGCGGGCATGTTCTTCTTTCTGTCCATGCTCTGCTACGCGAGGGCGCGTCTCGCCGCGGGCACAAGGAGACAGTGGGCCCTGTTCGCCTTGTGCGGCGTCTCGGGCCTGCTGGCGCTCGGGTCCAAGGAAATGACCGCCACATTACCGTTCTTCATCCTGCTCTACGAGTGGTACTTCATCCAGGACCTGGACTTCAACTGGTTCAAGCGGAGGTCCCTGGTCGTCGCAGGGGTTGTGCTGGCGCTCGCGGTTCTGGTGGTGGTATTCATCGGGAAGAATCCCATCGAGGGTCTTGCCGCCGCATACAAATACCGCGACTTCACCATGGCCCAGCGGGTCATGAGCGAGTTCCGCATCGTGCTCATGTACCTCACCCTCGTCTTTCTGCCCCTGCCGGGCAGGCTCACCCTGGACTATGACTTCCCGCTTTCGTACTCACTTTTGAACCCCCCGACCACGCTCGTCTCCCTGGTCGTCATCGTCGCGCTCGTGGGCCTGGGCATCGCCGCGGCCAGGAGAGACCGGCTGCTCTCCTACGGCATCCTCTGGTACTTCGGCAACCTCGTCATCGAATCCTCGGTCATCGGCCTCGAGCTTGTGTACGAGCATCGGACCTACATACCCATGGTGTTCGTTGTGCTGCTGACAGTTCTCGCGGCGCACCGATACCTGAAGCCCTGGCAGGCACGCGTGGCGGCCTTCATCGCGGTGGCGGCCGTGCTCTCACTGTGGACCTGGCAGCGCAACCTCGTCTGGAAGGACGAGATGACCCTGTGGGACGACTGCGTCAGGAAGGCCCCGAACAAGGTCAGGACCGTGAACAACTACGGTCTCGCTCTGCTGGAGGCGGGCCAGGTGGACAAGGCCATCGTCATGCTGGGCAGGGCCGTGGAGATGAAGCCGGAGCCCGGCACCCTCAACAACCTGGGCAACGCACTCGTCACCCAGGGCCGCTTCCGTGAGGCCATACCCTACTACACCCGGGCACTCGAGACCGCGCCTGACTTCGTGAACGCCAGGCTGGGCCTGGGCAACGCCTACGACCTCATGGGAAGCCCCGAGATGGCGGTGCGGGAGTTCCAGGTGGCCCTCGCCCTGAACCCCCGGAGCGACGCGGTGCACACCTACCTGGGGCGCGCGTTCATCAAGCTGAAGGACTACGACCAGGCGGTGCGGCACTTCCGGGAGGCCCTGCGGTGGAACCCGTCCTCCTTCGATGCCTACGCCAGCCTGGGCAACGTGTCCACCATAGAGGGCCGCTACGGGGAGGCCAAGGGGTACTACCTCCAGGCCCTGAAGGTGAACCCGGGCTACGCGGACGCGTACAACAACCTCGGCCATGTCCTGTTCAAGGAGAGGAGGTACGCAGAGGCTGTGGACGCGTTCAACCATGCCCTCAGGCTGAACCCCGGGCTTGCGAAGTCCCACGAGAACCTGGGCATGCTCTATGCCCAGCGGGGTGATTACGAGAGCGCGGTCCTCCACCTCCAGGAGGCCCTCAGGCTGCAGCCGGGGAATTACAACGTCCAGGCCAGCCTCCAGGAGGCACTCGCCACGAAGCAGAAGGTCGAGGAGGGCTTCGCCAGGGTGGGAGCGGCCCTGCAGGCGGACCCGGAGAACCCTGTCCTGCTCTTCCAGATGGCCGGCCTGCACCGGGCGAAGGGTGACATCGGCAATGCGGTCAGCCTGTACGAGAGGGCCCTGGCCATCAGGCCTGCCTTCCCCCAGGCACTGCAGGGCCTGGCCGTTGCGCACACTGCCGGCGGTGACTACGACAGTGCCCTGGACACCTTGAAACGGCTGATCGCCCTGAACCCGGGCAACCCCGAGCCGTACTACAACACCGCCTGCGTCCACGCGCTCAGGGGCGACGCCAAAGAGGCGGTGGCGTGGCTGAGGAAGGCCGTGGAGAAGGGGTTCTCGGACTGGAACCTCATCGAGACGGACGACGACCTGGCCGGGATCAGGGCATCCCGGGAGTTCCAGGACTTCGCCAAAGGGCGCTGACGTCGCGCACGCCATGCACGCGGACGCCGGCAGCGCACCCCCGGGGACGAGATACGCGGCGTGGCTCGCGGCCGCGCTCATCGCGGTGGTGCTGGCCACGCTCTTCGTCTGGTACGCCGAGCCCATAAAGGACGGGGACCTCTGGTTCCAGATGGCCTACGGCCGCTGGCTGCTGGAGCACGGCACGCTCGTCACCGACCACTCGGTCTTCAGCTGGACGCCCACCGACAGCACCCAGATCTACTGCGCGTGGGCCTCCCAGATCCTGCTCTACGCCCTGTACCAGGCGGGCTCCCTGCCGGCGCTCTTCGCGGTGCGCTACGGGGCCTTCCTCCTCTTCGTGGCCCTGGTGGGCCTCCACGCGAGGAGGTCCGGCGCTCACCTGCACCCGCTCACCTGGCTCGCGTGCCTGGCGGGACTCCTCATGTCGCAGTCGGCGGCCATCATCAAGCCCGAACTCTTCTCCTTCGTGCTCATGACGCTCGCCGTGGCGTTGTGGTGGAAGATCAAGGGCTCTCCCGAGAAGGGGCACCTCTTCTGCTATCTCTTCCCGGCCCTGGTCCTGGTATGGGTGAACACCCACGGCGGAGTCGTCTTCGGGGCCGTGTTCCTGGGACTCCTCGCGGTGGGCGAGGCGATGAACGGGCTCTTCTCCCCGGACGAGGCCCTGCCGGAAGCGACGCGCAGGCATTTCTTCATGGCGCTCGCCCTGTGCGTGCCCGCGCTCTTCGCCACGCCCTACGGGTGGCGCTACCCGTACGAGCTCTTCATGGGCCTGGTGGTCAGGGCCGACGCGTCGGTGGCAGAGTTCCGCACCGTGGGCGCCTACCAGACCATCTTCCACCCGCTCGCCCGCTGGCACCACCTGATCGAGTACCTGGCCTTCGCCGCGCTCACCCTGGCGGTACTGGGCTCTCACCGGTGGAGGAGGGCACGGCCCGACTGGACCCTGGTGCTCACGAACCTCGGCATGGCGCTCATCTACTGCCAGTTCCTGCGCACCACGTACTTCTGGGCCGTGGTCTTCACCTTCAGCGCGGTCTCGCTCATCCGCCCGGGCCCGGCCTGGCTCACGGACCAGAGGAGCAGGTCGTACCCCTACGTCCTGGCAGCCCTCGTGCTCCTGGGCGTCGCCGTCTCGAGCCGCGCCGTGCTGGAGACCCGGTGCAGGCCTTTGACCGGCTTCGGCATCAGCCACTACAACCCCGTGGAGGAGGCGGCCTTCATCCGGGAGCACCTGGCCGGCCTGAGGCTGGGCAACGACTACGACTCGGGCGGGTACCTCCTGTGGGCCCTGTACCCGGACACCAAGGTCTTCATCGATGCACGCTACTTCCCCTACAAGCCCTGGTACCGACAGTACACGCAGTTCCTCTACGGACGCGACCAGGCCTTCAGGGACGCCTTCATCCGGAAGTACGACCCAGACATCTGGTGCCTCATCTACGACTTTCCCCGGATGGACTACTTCCTGAAATCGGACAGATTTCGAATAGTCCACTACGGCCCGTCCGCCTGCATCTTCGCGCGGAGCGACGTCGCCCTGCCCGCTGGCCTGTCCCGGGTCTCGCCCAGGGTCTTCTCCGTGGACATGTTCCAGGCCGTGAAGGTGATCGTCTTCTGTACGGCCGCGGGCGAGCTCGACACGGGGTACGCGCTGGCGAAGACCCTGCGGAGGAGCCCGGTGTGCCCGCGGAAGAACGCGGCCATGGCAGGTGCGCTTACCGGTCTGTCCTCTGCCCTCGTGAAGGCGGGCCGCACCGGCCAGGCAAGGGAGTGCATGGAGCGGACCCTGGAGATGGATCCGCAATCGACCCCCGCCCTGAACGGCCTCGCTCTCATCGCCTCGGCCGAGGGCCGCTACGATGACGCCCTGTCCTACCTGCAGCGGGTCCGCGACCTGGACCCGGGCAGTGCGGACGTGTACTACAACATGGCCTGCATGCTGGCCCGCACGGGCCGTACCGGCGAGGCCCTGGACATGCTGCGCGCCGCCCTGGCCCGGGGGTTCGCGCGGCGTGACCTCCTCAAGAGCGACCCCGACCTGGAGACGCTCCGCGGCCTGGAGGGGTTCCGCTCGCTCATGCCCGATTGAGGGCACCCAGAGTCACAGCCGCTTCAGGATCGCCCTGAAGCCGGGCATGCCCCTGACTGAGGCCAGGTCCTCGTCCTTCATGAGCAGGCCCGAGTCTTTGAACCCCTTGTCCACGGCCCGGCCCAGCGTGTCGAGGGCCTCGCCGGTACGGCCCGTGCGGGCCAGCATGCAGGCAAGGTTGTAGAGGATGTCCGGGCTGTCCGGGTTCCTCGCGGCCAGGCCCCGCAGGACCTCCAGGGCCTCCTCGTAGCGCCCTGCCGCTGCGAAGGCCGCCGCCAGGCCGGAGGCGGCCCGGGGCGACGCGGGGTCCCGCGTCAGCGCCCGGCGGTACGCCGCGATGGCCTTGTCGTGGCTGCCGGATGCCCGCAGGGCGTCGCCGAGGTTCACGCCGAACCGGGCCGAGCCCGGATCCAGCGCGAGGGCCTGCTTCAGGAGCTCCGCGGCCTCGCCGTACCTTCCCAGGACGCTCAGGAGCACGCCGAGGTTGTTGTAGGCATCCGGGTAGCCGGGCCTGAGCCGGATGGCCTCGCGGTATGCCGCCTCGGCCTCTGCGTGCCGGCCCTGGCCGAAGAGCGCCAAGCCCAGGCAGTTGCGTGCCTCGGCGTTGCCCGGGTCGATGCGGACCGTGCCACTGCACAGGGATGCGGCCTCGCCGGAGGCCCCCTTCCTCAGCAGCGCCTTGGCCAGGTTGTTGCGGGCCAGCACGTAGTCGGGCCTGATGCGGAGCGACTCCCGGTACCGGGCCATGGCCGCTTCCGTGTCCCCCTGTTCAGACAGGGCCACGCCCAGGTTGTTGCTGGCCAGGTAGTTCTCCCCGGTAACCTCGATGGCGCGGGTGAAGAGGGTTATGCTGTCCTTCCAGGACGAGGTCTGGACCCAGGCGAGCCGGGTCAGGACCACCAGGGCCGCCATGGCCGCCGCCACGGCGCACCCGCGGAGCACGCGCCGGGGACCGAGGAGGGCGGGGACCCCCCAGGCCAGCATGATGGCCAGGCCGATCTGGGGGACGTAGGTGTACCGGTCGGCCATGGCCTGGGAGCCCACCTGGACGATGCCGATCACCGGCACCAGGGTGCCCAGATACCACAGCCAGCCCGTGGCGAGGAAGGGCAGGCGCCTGGCCGGAAGGAGGAACGCCGCGCTGAGCGCCGCCAGCGCCAGGCCGGAGCCCGCGGCCCGGAGCACGTCGACGCGCTCCGGGTGGGGGTAGAACATGGCGAGGTTCAGCGGCCAGAAGGACTTCGCGATGTAGGCCGTGTACGACACCAGGGCATTGGCGAGCCGGGTGCCCAGCTCAAGGTGCTCCTGGGCCAGCATGGCGCCCTGGGTCTTCTGGGCGTAGAAGGTGACCACACAGCTCAGGCCTGCGAGAATGAACAGGGGGAGTTTCTCCCTGAGCAGGGGGGCTATGTCCTTCCATACCGGCCACCCCTGCGCGGGCCCGGCCTTCGGCAGGCGCCTCAGCGGCCAGAAGTCGAGGAGCAGGAGGACGAAGGGCAGGGTCACGAGCATGGGCTTGGCCATGAGCCCAAGGCCGTAGCCGGCAGTCACCAGGGCGAATCTGCCCTTTCCCGGGCGTGTCGCGTACCGGGCATAGGCGAGCAGGGTGAGCATCCAGAACAGGGTGCTCAACACGTCCTTGCGCTCGGAGATCCACGCCACGGACTCCACGTGCAGGGGGTGCACCCCGAAGACGGCCGCCACGAAGGCGCTCTTGAGGGTATCGCCGGTCATGGACACCAAGACACCGAAGAGCAGGAGCGTGTTCAGGGTGTGGAAGAGCGCGTTCACGAGGTGGTGGGTGCCCGGGTCCATGCCGAACAGCTCCACGTCAAGCATGTGGGAGACCCAGGTGAGCGGGTGCCAGTTGGCGGCGTAGGTGGAGGTCAGCGACCAGCCCAGGGCCTCCAGGGTGATGCCGGAGCGGATGTGGGGGTTGTCACGCACATAGGTCGGGTCGTCGTACAGGATGAATCCGAAGGAGCTGGTCTGGGCGTAGACCAGGATGCAGGCGCAGGCGAGCAGGGCCATGACCACGGCCCTGGCGGCGGGCGTGTCGGGGAAGCGCGAGGGGGAGGTGTGCTCGGTGCTCACGCTGGCCTTCCCCTTGGTGGATCAGGCCCAGTAGGGCCGGTAGCTGTCCGTGATGGAGAGCCCGCGGTCCGCCATGTACGCCTCGAAGACGTCCGACTGATATATGTACCGGTACAGGTCGTTGATCCTGGCGCAGAACCGCTTCGCCCGGGGCTCGGACATCTCCACCAGGCTCGCCATGGCGCCGTTCCTCTTCAGGTGAGCGCCCAGGTCGTACTTGGTGACCATGGCGCCTATGCGGAACTCCTTCTGGAGGTAGAGCACGCCGTTCTTGGCGTTGGCGTAGACCGGCACGGCGCCGTAGTGGGTGGCGTGGTGGCGGATGTCCAGCTGGTTGTCGCAGTCGTTCATCATATCGCTGATGCTGATGTAGTCCCTGTGCTTGTTGATCTTGAGCCAGTAGCGCAGGTCCGAGGGGCTCATGGCGATGGGCTTGGCGTGATCCACCTTGATGGGGGAGTACGAGTCGCGGTTGAGCAGCATGAAGAGCTCGTTGGACATGGCGCACATGGCCTGGTAGAGGTCTGCGTGCAGGGCGTCGAAGGCCTCCTTGGCCTCGAAGACCCGCAGGTCGAGGCTCGACCCCTCGTCCAGGGGCGAGGAGAAGAGGCGGTTCATGATCTCCAGCTGGTAGAAGGCGCCAGAGAGCTTCACCTCCACGGTGTAGTGCACCAGCTGGATGTAGGCGATCTCCTTTTCCTGGCGGGCCGTGAGGTCGCCGCCCGCGGCGTTCGCGTAGTGGGAGATGTCGAAGTCCGCAGCCAGCTCGCGCAGACCCCACCAGTAGTCCAGGGCGGTGAGGTCCTTGTACTTCTCCTCCTTGTCCTTGCCGTGGCACCGGTGGCGGTCGATGGTCTGGGGTTTGGCCATGCGTTCCTCTCTCCTGTCCGCCTCCGTGCTCGGCCGGGGCGGATCGGTTCCCATGAATCTATAGGGAAAGCGCCGTCAGCGCAAGGGGGTACCGAGTCTGAGACAGGCCATGCGCCCTTGACTGCGCCCCGCGATTCGGCATACCTTGGGTCAGGAAGGGTCCGCCTCGGGTGAGGGCGTCCTTCCGGGAAGGGGGGCGCGCTGTGAACGAGGCATACCGGAGCATACCGAAGGTGGACGCCGTGCTCGGCGAGAAGGCCGTATCCGAGCTGCCCTACGACGAGGGGATCGTCAAGAGGCTGCTTCGCGACAGGCTCGACATGATCAGGGCCGCCATCAGCCAGGGCAGGATGGAGCGGAGCCCCGCGGCGGCGGAGGTGGCCCTCGAGGTGGCCCGGGAGGTGCGTGCCGTCATGGAGTCGGGCCTGGCAAGGGTGGTCAACGCCTCCGGCGTGGTGGTCTTCACCAACCTCGGCAGGGCGCCGCTGGCCAAGGAGGCGGTCCATGCGGCCGCGGACGCGGCCCAGTGGTACTCCGACCTCGAATACAGCCTCGCGAAAGGCACCCGCGGTTCGCGCCAGGACCACATCCGGCCCATCACCAGGGCCTGCTTCGGGGCTGAGGACGCCCTGGTGGTGAACAACAACGCGGCAGCGGTCATGCTCGTGCTGGCGAGCCTGGCAAAAGGCAGGGAGGTCATCGTGTCCCGGGGCGAGCTCGTGGAGATCGGCGGCTCCTTCCGCATGCCCGACGTCATGGCGCTCAGCGGCGCGGTCATGCGGGAGGTTGGCACCACCAACAAGACAAAGCTCGACGACTACCGAAGCGCCATCGGCAGCGGCACCGGCCTCATCATGAAGGTGCACCGGAGCAACTTCTCCGTGGTGGGATTCACCGACGAGGTGGAGATCGAGGCCCTGGGGGCCCTGGGCAGGGAGTTCGGCATCCCCGTGTTCGTCGACATGGGCTCGGGGGTCCCCTTCGACCTGGCGTTTGCCGGCATACCGGGAGAGTGGACCATCCCCTCGTGCCTGCAGCAGGGCGCCGACGTCGTGTGCTTCAGCGGCGACAAGGTGCTGGGAGGGCCCCAGGCGGGCATCATCCTGGGCAGGGCCGACCTGGTGGCGGCCATGGCACGGCACCCGCTGCACCGGGCAGTTCGCGTGGACAAGTTCACCATCGCCTCCCTGGGCGCCACCCTGCGGCTCCTCGCCCAGGGCAGGGTGGAGCGCATCCCTGTGCTCAGGATGATCACCGAAGACCTGGCCGAGGTGAAGAAGCGCGCCCAGCGGCTGCTGCGCCTGGTGAAGGTGAAGGGCGCCCGGATCGTGCCCACAAGGGCCGTCATCGGCGGCGGGTCCGCGCCCACCAAGAGCTTCCCCTCCTACGGCCTGCTCCTGAGGGTCTCCCATGCCAGCGATGTCCACGCGCGGCTCAGGGCGAAGAGACCAGCGGTGCTCTGCCGCATCGAGGAGGACACCCTGGTCTTCGACGTGAAGGCCCTGGACCCGCAGGAGGTGCCTGTGCTCGCACGCGCCATCAACGAGGTGCTCGGCCATGGCGCGTAGGATCGGCTTCGCCCTGGGCGGCGGAGGGGTCCGGGGGCTCGCGAACATAGGCGTCGTGAAGGCGCTCGTCAAGTCCGGCATCGTGCCGGACGTGGTGGCCGGCACGAGCATGGGGGCCATCGTGGGCTCCATGTACGCCGACAGCCTCGACATCGAGGCCGTGGAGCAGTCCATCCGGGACCTGCTCGGGTCGGAGGAGTTCCGCGACAAGGTGCGGATGCTTTCCGGTTCGTCCGACATGGATCAGGGGT
>Ga0116184_10001158_pt1 | contig 26570 bp, 22 predicted proteins | sample AD_JPNNA5_MetaG_FD_89886 | JGI IMG/M metagenome (GOLD analysis project Ga0116184, IMG submission 89886) | Active sludge microbial communities of municipal wastewater-treating anaerobic digesters from Japan - AD_JPNNA5_MetaG | ecosystem: Engineered > Bioreactor > Anaerobic > Digestate | place... | reverse complement strand
TGGCAAGTCCACCCTGACGGCCATGCTGGCTGAGAAGCTGGCCTGGGAGCCTTTCTACGAGGCAGTGGATGACAATCCATACCTGGCCGACTTTTACGCGAATATGCAGCAGTGGAGTTTTCACTCTCAGGTGTTCTTTCTCTCTCGTCGGCTGAGGCACCATCGCCAGATACTAGATCGACCGGGGACGGTGGTACAGGACCGCAGTGTCTACGAGGATGCGGAGGTCTTTGCGGAGAACCTCTTTCGCCAGGGCAACATGTCCGAGCGAGACTACCGCACCTATCGTGAGCTCTACACTGCTATGAGGTTATTCTTGCCGCCACCTGACCTGGTGGTGTATCTGCGGGCCTCAGTACCGGTGCTCATCAAGCGCATTCGCAAACGTGGCCGGGATTTTGAACGCCAGGTGTCGGCCGAATACCTGGGACAGTTAAACCAACTCTACGAGGAGTGGATCGACCGTTTCTCGCTCTGCCCAGTTCTTACCGTCCCTGCTGACAATCTGGACTTTGTTCAGTACAACTCGCATATGGAGCTGATCGCAGCCAAGATTGTCGACAAGCTGTCGGGGAAGGAAGTAGTCGTCTTCGACTAAGGGTGTTCTGGAGCAAGAGCCCCCGCGCCGCCGTGCCCGGGGGCTCTTGGCGTTATTGGCTTCGGCGGCTTGAACGAACGCTGTGGCTAGGCAGGTTGGTGCGCCTCTCGATGTGTGCTAAACTCTCCAGAGTGCTAACGATCGTCGTTACGGCCTTCCGCGAAGAGAATACCGTGGGGCGAGCTATCAACGCCCTGATCGGGCAGCCGCTGCCCGAGGATTGGGAGCTGCTGGTGGTCTGCCCTGACGACGCCACGGCGGCTGTGGCTGCCGCCGTGCAAGCTGAGTGCCCGGCAGTGCGCTGCCTTCGCGATGAAGGTCGGGGCAAACCCGCGGCGCTCAACCTGGCCTTCAAAGAAGCCAGAGGCGATCTGTTGGTCTTGACGGACGGGGACGTGTACGTGGGCGATGGAGCTGTACCCGCTCTGCTCACGCCGTTTGCAGACCCTGCGGTCGGCATCGCCAGTGGCCGGCCGGTATCGATCAGCCCGCGCGATACCATGCTAGGCTACTGGTCGCACCTGCTGGTTGAGGCGGGGGCGCATCGGCAGCGCAGCCTGCGTTCGGCCAGTGGCGAGTTCTTTGAGAGCTCGGGATACCTTTACGCTTTCCGCCGCAGTCTGGTCAGCGACATACCCGAGGATTCACTGGCCGAGGACGGCCTGATCTCGCACCGCATAGCGGAGCAGGGTTTCCGCACTGCCTATGCGCCCGATGCGGTGGTCTATGTCAAGTATCCGTCAACCTACAGCGATTGGATGAAACAAAAGATTCGCTCAGTGGGCGGCTATGCGCAGAACTATGTTCACGCTGCGCGCGGAATGAGGTCTCTGAGGCGCGAGGCGCTGGATGGCACGATGGCCGCGCTCGAGTTCGCCCGCGGGCCCAGAGAGCTGTGGTGGACCTTACTGCTTTTCGCTGCCCGACTGCACGTGTGGCTGCGCGTGTGGTGGGACGTAAAGCTGCGCAAGAGGTCCTTTGCGACATTGTGGCAACGGGTCAATAGCACCAAATAGAGGACTCGTTCGAGGCTCTGGACAGAGGCAAGCAGTGCTATTGAGAATCGTTGGCTGGACAGCCAAACAGGTAATCAAACTCATCGGGAAGGTAATACTGCGGACGGACATCAGCGGGGTGGAGCGTGTGCCCCGCAAGGGCCCGGTGCTGGTGGTCATCAACCACATCAGCTTTGTCGATCCCTTCCTGCTCTATATCACTCTGCCGCGCCCAATCTCCGCCCTGGGCAAAGTGGAACTGTGGGACCATCTGATCACCCGACTGATTGCTGAGGCCTGGGGCACGATCCCGCTGCACCGCGGCGAGATGGACTTGAATGCCATCAAGTCGGCTGTTGGGGTGTTGCGAGATGGAGGAGCGCTGGGTATCGCGCCTGAGGGCACGCGCAGCCACCACGGCCGCCTGCTGCGCGCCAGACCAGGAGTGGCCCTGGTGCTGTCCAAAGTCCCCCAGACAGTGGTGGTGCCGATCGCGGTCTATGGTCAGGAGAAACTGCTGCCGAATCTCAAGCGTTTGCGCCGGACAAAGGTCACTATGGTGGTGGGCACGCCTTTCTGCCTGAGACCGATCACGGGGCGAATGACCCATGAGGTCAGGCAGGCCATCAGTGACGAGATGATGCTGCGCATTGCCAGCCTGCTGCCGGCGGTGTACCACGGATGCTATGCCGGCATGCCCATCGTAGAGGACTACACGGTCTCCTGTCCTGAACCAGGCGTGACCGGGGCCGGTGGATGATGCGAGTTGTCACCGGTCAGGCCAAGGGGCGCAGGCTGTACGCTGTTCCCGGCGACTCGACACGGCCCGTGACCGACCGGGTCAAGGTTTCGCTCTTCAACATTCTGGGCGACAGCGTGGCCGAGGCCAGGTTCCTTGATCTCTTTGCCGGCACAGGGGGAATAGGCATCGAAGCGCTGAGCCGTGGGGCTGCACTGGCGGTATTCGTCGAGCGCAACGAGCGTGCTCTGGCCACGATTCGTCGCAATCTCGAGCTGACCAGACTCGGTTCTGTCGCTCAGGTTGTGCGGCGCGACGTCTTCAGGTTCCTCGAGAGCTATCAGGGGGAGGCGTTCGATATTGTCTATGTCGCGCCCCCGCAGTACAAGGGACTGTGGCTGCGTACGCTGCAGTTGCTGGATGGATCGTCAGTGGTGGCGGAGGGTGGGCTGGTTGTGGCGCAGATCCATCCGCGGGAGTATGAAGCGGTCGACCTGTCGCAACTCGAACTGTCTGATCAGCGCAAGTACGGCAGTACAATGCTCTGCTTTTATGAGGCGCGTCCGCCCGGGCCTCAGTCAGTGACTGCTACTCCAGGGCGTGCAGTTTCCAGTGGTTCTCAACCCTCTGCAGATCCCAGGTCACCTCAATCGGATTGCTCTGCTGCCCGGCCCGCGACGTGAACACCACCTCGGCAATCACTCGCGCAGTAGTATCGGACTCCTGGGTGGGAAAGTAGCTGATGCGCTTGACCGTGGCTCGCTTGATCTGCTCCTGGCCGAAAGGCGAGCCAAAGCGCAGTCGTCCCGCCCTGAATTCCCCCGCCGCCTGGGTGCTCAGATAGTCCGCAGCGGGCGGTTTCGCATCAGCCTGCCCCAGACTCTGATAAAAGGCCAGAAGGATCTTTTCGGGAAAGGGCGTGTCTAGGATCTTTTCGTTCACTGGCTCCCGAAAGTCCACCTCATAATCGTAGGGGCTGAGCAACGCCGTGGTGCCGGCGACAAAGTAGCCATCAGCACTGGCCGAGTTGTCAGGTTTGTAGTAGCGCTTGGTCACGAGTTGGCTGCGCTCAAAGCCGGCAAAGCTGGTCACCACCACCTGGAACGAGACCGGGTCGAAGGACACCCGGTCGCTGCGGAAAAAGCCCACGCAGCGGTACAGCGGCGGGTTGTCGGTGGGCGGCATCGCCGGATCGCGGCTGAGGCGGAAGATGGCCAGCTCATGCTCGGTGCTAAACACCAGTTCGTTCAGCGCTTTGCCGCTGCCCTCGGTGAGGATGTTGACCAGAGTGACGCCGGGCACCTCTGTGGCGAGATAGCTTTGGTCAGGTATGCGCAGCTTGAACGGATAAAGCACGGGGAGCTGCAGCGCAGTATCGACTGCTGCGTCATAGATGATGGCCGCTACCGGCCCGCCCGTTCCTACCTGGTCAAAGCGGTAGAATACGAGCCATTCGTCAGCCCCGTCGCTGTCGGTGTCCTCTCGCCGTACCGCCAGGATCTCTTTGCCGAGGTTCATATCGCTGCGAAAACTGACCATCTCAGTGCGGGGTTCTGCTGGTGTCTCCTGGCGGCAGGCCGCCAGGAAGCCGATCAGGACAAGGCACAACGCCAGCCGACGGAGGAGATTCCTAGACAGTGTGGATCGCCACAGGTGCTTGCTCATTCTTGCGCACGCTCCGCTTTCTGTGGGGTGCAGGGTCGGCCGCCGGTCGCTCTCGCTGCGTGGGAACAAAAGCAGCCTTGAGCACTTCATCCATCGCCTCAACGTAGACGAACTTGATGCACCGCAGCACCTTGTGGGGGATGTCGACCAGGTCCTTCTGGTTGTCTTTGGGCACAATCACCGTACGGAATCCGGCGCGGTAAGCCGCCAGCACTTTTTCTCTCAGGCCGCCGATGGGAAGCACATGGCCGCGCAGCGTGATCTCGCCGGTCATCGCCACCTGCCGCTGCACGGGGGTATGGTTGAGGACCGAGATCATGGCCGTGGCGATGGTGATACCGGCCGACGGGCCGTCCTTGGGAATTGCGCCTTCTGGTACATGCACGTGGATGTCGATCTTCTCATAGTTGACATCGTTGATGCCCAGCTCTTTGCTGTGTGAACGCGCATAGCTCAGCGCAGCCTGGGCGGACTCTTGCATCACGTCACCGAGTTGCCCGGTCAGCAACAGGCTGCCCTTGCCGGCCATCACCGTAGCTTCAATGGGCAGGGTGTCGCCCCCACACTCGGTCCACGACAGTCCCATTGCCACGCCGACTTCGTCCTTCTTCTCCATCTTGCCGTACTGAAAGTCGGGCGGACCCAGGTGCTTGATGAGGCTCTGTGTGCGGACGTAGCGCGGTGCTGGCTTGCCTTCTGCCACACGGCGCGCTGCCTTGCGGCAGATGGTGGCAATGCTTCGTTCGAGGTTGCGTACGCCAGCCTCGAAGGTGTGCTCGCGGATGATATGGCGCAGCGTGTCGGTGGGGAAACTCAGCCTGGTCAGGCCGTGCTGCTCGAGCTGCCGCGGTATGAGGAACTGCCGCGCGATCTCGATCTTTTCTTCCTCAATGTAACCGGGGAACTCGATAACCTCGAGCCTGTCGCGCAGGGCGGGGGGTATCGGGTCGAGCACATTGGCAGTGGTGATGAACATCACCTTGGAGAGGTCGTAGGGCACCTCGAGATAGTGGTCCGAGAAGGCGTTGTTCTGCTCCGGGTCGAGCACCTCCAGCAGCGCCGATGACGGGTCACCGCGAAAGTCCATGCCGATCTTGTCGATCTCATCGAGCATAAAGATCGGATTCACACTTGCGGCGCGCTTCATCGTCTGGAGGATGCGGCCGGGAAGGGCGCCCACATAAGTGCGGCGATGGCCACGGATCTCGGCCTCATCGCGAATGCCACCCAGACTGACGCGGACAAAGTTGCGGCCGAGTGCCGTAGCAATCGACTTGCCGAGTGACGTCTTGCCTGTCCCCGGGGGGCCGGCGAAGCAGAGAATGGTGCTGCGCACCTTGTCTGGTGCCAGTTTGTGAACGGCAATGTACTCCAGGATGCGCTCTTTAGCTTTGTTCAGTCCGTAATGGTTCTGGGCCAGAACATCGGCCGCGTGCGCGATATCCAGATTGTCCTGAGTGCTCTTGGCCCAGGGCAGGTCCAGGAACCATTCAATGTAGGTGCGAATGACGCTGATCTCGGGAGCGGCCGGAGGCATGCTGGCCAGCCGGCTCAGTTCCTTTTCCGCTCGCTCGCGTACCTCGTCAGGTAGCTGTGCGGCGATGATCTTTTGTCGCAGTTCGGCTACCTCGCGAGTCGTGGGGTCGCCTTCGCCGAGCTCGGACTGAATGACCCGCATCTGTTCGCGCAGAAAGTACTCGCGCTGGCCTTTGTCTACTTCCTGCTGTACCTGCGAGTGAATGCGGCTCTCCAGCTCGAGCACGTCGAGCTCCTTGGCCAGGAGCACGCTGATCTTCTCAAGGCGGGCGATCGGGTCGATGATCTCCAGTACTTCCTGCTTCTGCTTCAAGTCCAGATTCAGGTTGGAGGCTACCAGGTCGGCCAGCCAGCTCGGACTGTTGACGTTCATTGCGGTGACAAAGGCGTCGTCAGGGATGTTGCGGCTGAGGCGAACGACCTTCTCGAACAGTGTCAGCACTGCCCGCATCAGTGCTTCAGTGGAGAGAGTGTTCTCCACCGCGTCCAGCACGGGAAGCACGTGTGCCACGAGGTAAGGTTCGGTCCGGGTGATCCTGAGCAGGCGCAAACGCCGGCGGCCCTGGACAAACACGGAGGTTGTCTGATCCGGCATGCGCCAGATCCGCCCAACGGCGGCCTCCGTCCCCAGTTCGAACAGGTCCTCTATGCCCGGCTCCTGAGAGGTGGTTGGTTTCTGCGCAAACACGGCGATGCGCTGGTTGGCGGCCATCGCGGCTTCAACAGCCTTGATCGCCTTGTCGCGGCTGACGAACAGGGGTGCGGCCACTCGCGGGAACAGAATCGTGTCCCGGACTGGCAGAAGGGGGAGCTCAATTGCTTCGGTGCTCTGGTCGAGCACCGTTTCCCCGACGAAGATGCCGGGGTCGAAATCTTCCATCATTCTGACGCAAGGACCTCCACAAAGCTTGGTTTCATCATACCACAACTCGCCGGCTTTGCATAGGATTCACCGTTTTCACGGCCGCGTTGGCGGTTGTCTCTGCACCGAGGCTGAGCTACAATCGAGCCAGTCGAAACGGAAGGAGCGAGACCATGGCCATCTACGAGTTTGAAGGGCGCAAACCAATCCTGGGCAAGGGTACTTACGTGCACCCCTCAGCGGACGTCATCGGTGCTGTCACCGTTGGCGATGGGTGCTGGATCGGACCAGGGGCCAGGCTGCGCGGTGACTATGGGTCGATTATTATCGGCAACGGTACCAGCATCGAGGAGAACTGCGTGATCCACGCTCGGCCCGACCAGGCTACCCACATCGGCAACCACGTCACCGTGGGTCATGGCAGTGTACTCCACAACTGTACCATTCACGACTATGCCGTGATCGGCATGGGATCGGTGGTCAGCGACTGGGCGGAAGTGGGCGAGTGGTCGGTGGTTGGTGAGGGAGCAGTGGTTCGCCAGCGCCAGCAGGTCCCGCCGGGGCAGATCGCCGTCGGCGTTCCGGCCAAGCTGCTCGACAAGTCGGTGGGAGAAGAGTACAAGGCCGAGTGGCTGGCCTTTAAGCGGACGTACCAGGACCTGGCCCGGCGTTACCCGCAGGGCCTGGTGGAGGTGGGCGATGATTGAAGCACGACTCTACACCAAGCTTGCCGACAACAAGGTCAAATGCCATCTCTGCGCACACCGTTGTACGATTGCTGACGGCAAGAGAGGTATCTGTCAGGTGCGTGAGAACCGCAAGGGCACGCTCTACAGCCTGGTCTATGGGCTGTCCATCTCCCAGGCCATCGATCCGGTCGAGAAGAAGCCCCTGTTTCACTTTTATCCGGGGTCGAGCGCCTTTTCGTTCGCCACCGTGGGCTGCAATTTCCGCTGCTCTTTCTGCCAGAACTGGCAGATCTCTCAAGCTGCTCGTGCCGAGGGGATGGTGGATGGGCACGAGGCAACACCAGAACATCTCGCCGCGGCGGCCCGTCACTATGGCTGCCGCTCCATCGCCTACACCTACACCGAACCAACCATCTTTTTTGAGTATGCCTACGACACGGCGGTGATCGCCAGCCGCTCCGGCATCAAGAGCATCTATGTGACCAATGGCTATATGACTGAAGAGATGCTCGACGCCTTTGGCCCCTATCTACACGCTGCCAACGTTGACCTCAAGTCGTTTCGTGACGAGTTCTACGTCAAGACTTGCGGCGCCAGGCTACAACCGGTCCTGGATACCCTCAAGGCGATGAAAAAGCGCGGCATCTGGCTGGAGGTGACGACACTGGTGGTTCCTGGCCAGAATGACTCGGAAGGGGAGTTGCGCGGGCTGGCCGAATTCCTGGCCAAGGAGGTGGGGGTCGAGACACCGTGGCACATCAGCCGCTTCCACCCCGAGTACGAAATGATGGACGCCCAGGCGACTCCTCCAGAGACGCTTGACCGGGCGAAGGAGATAGGGCTGGAGGCGGGTCTGCGCTATGTGTATGAGGGCAACGTGCCGGGCAGCAATGGCGAGAATACCTACTGCTATAGCTGTCATCGCCGGTTGATTCACCGCTTTGGGTTCTCCATCGTAGAGAATCTGGTAGGCCGCGATTCTTGCTGTCCCTACTGTGGCGCCGCGATCGACGGCGTGGGTCTGGCCCGCCCCTAGGCCCCGCGATGAAAGGCCTGTGTCGAGCCTGGCCGGTCGGGTGAGCGGCAGGATGGCGGCCTGATGGCCTGTCGGCGTTGGGTTGGTGACCAGCCTGGCCCTGTGGCCCAGTTCCGTATGGAGCCGCGATGGGTCGCGGCTTTCCTCTCTTCTCTCCTTCTTGGCAGGCAGCGCAGCTTTGCCGCCGACTCGCGGCACCTGCGCTCCTTTGTACGGCCCGAGCCGGCAGTCGAAGACACCCACTTCATCCCTCCCCGGGGCTCGTTCGTAGTAGTGACCAATCACTACTATCGGCCGGGCTACAACATGTGGTGGGGGATGGCCACTGTTGGCGAAGCGATTTCGCTGTCCAGGGGGTCGCCGACGGAGGTGACGTGGATCGTCGCTAACCGCTGGACCTATCCTGACCGGCTGCGCCAGCACGTTGTCACCCCGCTGAGCCTGATCGTATTCCGCCGGCTGGCGAGGATGTATGGCTTTATCTCGATGCCACCTATGCCGCCCCATCCGGAGTGGGCAGCCGAGGCGGTGCAGGCGATTCGACGGACGCTGACCGTGGCAGCAAGTGCCACGGAGGAGTCACCGGTGATCCTCGGGCTGGCACCCGAAGGCGGCGATAGTCCCGATGGCAGGCTGGTCCTCCCGCCGGCGGGGGTGGGGCGGTTCATCGCCCACCTGACCAGGCGCGGCCTTGGCTTTGTTCCGGTGGGTGTCTTTGAGGAGAATGGCCGACTCACGGCCCGCTTTGGGCCGCCCTTTGTGCCTGCGGTGGAGGACAGCGCTGCACACACGGAGACGGATCGCCAGGTAGCCGATCAAGTGATGGGAACCATTGCGAGGCTGGTGCCTGAGCGGCTGCGCGGCCCTTGGGCAAGTGAGCCGACTGTCCGCGTCGGGTCAGGTACTGGCGAGGGTTAGCTGAATAACAGCTCGGCGCCTGCCTTGTCGGTGAGGTCGATGTTCGTTTGCCACACGCCCGGCGCCACGGGCGCTGGCCTGCGCTGACGGCCGTTCACCAGCAGTCTGGCGATCTCCTGCCCTTCTGGCAGGGCAAACAGCAGGCGCCCCGATTGCTGCCCCCGCTTTTGCAGCTCGACCGACATGTGTTTGTTCTCGACCCTCACGGCCTTGACCTCGACCGCCCCCTGCAAGATGTGGAACGTGGAGGTGAGCAACTGTGGCCGGTCAGAGACGCGCTTGAGCAACAGCAAGACCGCTTCGTGGGCCAGGTGCTTTTCGATGGTGACGCGGTCCCGCACCGCGCCCAGGTACTGCTGATGCCAGTAGTTGTAGACGTGGTAGGTTCCCGGCGCCAGGCCGACCTGGGCCAGTTCCAGCTCTGTGACCCGCGGATCGTTATCCCAGTTGAGCAAGGCAACGATAGTCCACGTGTCCCAATTGGTTTCTATGGGCAAGACGAGGGTCCGCGGGCGCTCGTTTCGAAAGAGGTCAGCGGCGACGGCGCTTTTCTCATAGGGAGGAAGTACGCACCGGAGGTAGTCCAGGCGTTCGGGCGTCAGCTCGGCAAGGTCGTCGCTGTCGATGACCAGGCCGCCGGAGATGCTGGCCACAGTGGCCAGAAAGCGCGTCTCAGTGGGAGAGAGGTTGGCATTGGGACCGCGTGGTCGAAGCAGCAGGCAGTCCGGGTCGTTCAGCCACAGGCGGCGGTGCATGAAGGAACGGGTGACAGAGTTGAGCATGGCATTCGACACAGAGGGCGCCGACAGGTCCGGCCAGAATGGCTGCCACTCAACATGGACGTCGGCGCCGATGCGCATACCATCCACGAGACCTACTGCCGGACCGAGAGGCGCTCCACAGCCGAGCACGAACTTGTCTCCGACCGCTTCGCGGATGATCTCGAGGCCTTTCCGTACTGCGGCCGCGCGGGTGAGGTGAGGATCCTGGCGCCTGCCCTGAGCCAGGGCGGCTGAATACAGAAAATCGACCTTGAAAAAGCTGTAGCCCCACTCGTTGCTGAGGGTGCGAAAAAGTGCACCAAGCCAGTCGCAGACAGCCGGGATGGACAGGTCCAACCCGTAGATATCCTTGCCCCAATGCTGAAAGGCCACCACTGGTTCGGCAGCCTCGTTGCGGAGCACCCAGTCCGGATGCTCCGCAAACAGCCTGGATTCGGAGCTGGCGCAGAATGGAGCTGTCCAAATGCCCGGGTGACGCTCGCTCGCGCGGATGCGGTCAGCCATGTTCTTCATGCCCAGAGGGTACTTGGCGGCGTCGACGTCGCGCCAGTCGCCGATGGCGGTCTCGTACCCATCATCGATGAGCACGAGATCCAGCGGGAGGTGCTCGTTGTTCATTACGCTGAGATTCTTCTGCACCTCGTCGGAGGTGTCTTCGCCGTAGTAGTGATACCAGGTACACCAGCCGCTCCAGTCTGCCGCTGACGAGCGGGCGTGCATTGTTTCGCCCAGCCGCGTCGCATATCGTTCGAGCAGCGCGAGCGGATCGGTGCGCGTGGCCAGCAGCAGCGTCTCTGAGGTCAGCCTTTCGCCCGGAGCCAGCGGGTAACCATCGGCATAGGCGATGGCTCTCAGGGCGTGAAAGCGGCGATTGGTGGTCAGCTCAAGGCGAATCTCGGCCAACTGATTGGCCGTGGTGACAAAGCCGAGCAGAACCGAAGGGTCGGAACGCAGTGTTCCCGGCTGTTCGTTGGGCGCCAGCACGGTGAACCACTCACTACTGTAGACCTTGGGGTTCTCACTCAGCGGGTGGGGCAGGTGCTTGGTAGCATAGTCCTCAGTGTTGGGATCAACCCAGACGCCATCGGCCACACTTCTGGCATAGGCGGGACTCCAGGACTGCCAGCCGTTCTGGTAAAAGCGCCAGTTTTTGGGGGCGCTGGTCAGACCGAGGCTGCCGCCGTGGGCGGTCGAGAGGTCGAGCACGTGCATCTGGTCCACCAAGACCGGGTTGCTGCCGACGTTGGTAGCCTCGAGGCGCAGGCGCACCTCGTCGCCGACGGCAATGTGCCAGGTGAGTTCAAGCTGCGCATCAGCAAAGCTGATGCTGACACTGTCGCGGGCCAGACCGTAAGACACCCTGTGTCCAGCCATCGCCAGCGTTCTATGCTCGCCGTTGTGAGTGGTGAACGCGACCGCTGCCGAGGCGTGATCAAGGAGGACCCGGCCATGCCTCAAAAAGCGAACCCAGCCGGTGGCTGGTACAAGAACGAGCTCGTCGTGGACATAGACTTCCTGACTCGACATCGTGCACCCCCTATCGAAGGTAGTGCCTGTCAATGCAGTATCTGGATGGGCCCCTGTCGGCCGGTAAGCGGGTCCGGGAATGAAGAGAGGCCAGCGGACTGGCCTCTCTCACAGCGTTGGGACTCAAGTCCGCACTTTTGGGACTGAGCGGATCAGGCCGCTACGACACCCTGTGGCAGGCCACCCAGTGATCGTTCCCAATGTCCTTGAACTCGGGCTCTATCACGTCGCAGGTGCCAGCGATCTTGACCGGACAGCGGGTATGGAAATGGCAACCCTTGGGCGGGTTTGCCGGGCTGGGCACATCACCGGTGAGGATGGTACGCTGTCGCTTTTCTTCCACCGCCGGGTCAGGGATCGGAACCGCGGACAGCAAGGCCTTGGTATAAGGATGGCGCCCGTCGTAATAGAGCTGATCTCTCGTGGTGAGCTCGACGATCTTGCCCAGGTACATCACGGCCACGCGGTCGCTGATGTGGCGGACAACGGAAAGGTCGTGAGCGATGAAGAGATAGGTCAGATGGTACTTTTGCTGCATCTCTTCCAGCAAGTTGATGATCTGGGCCTGAATCGAAACGTCCAGGGCGGAGATGGGTTCATCGCAGACGATGAACTCGGGGCCGACCGCGAGGGCGCGGGCGACGCCGATTCTCTGTCTCTGGCCGCCAGAGAACTCGTGCGGGTAGCGGTTGATAAAGTAGCGGTTGAGACCCACGTCTTCGAGCAAGTCCATTACGCGTTCGCGCAACTCGCGTCCCCTAGCAATGTTGTGGACCTCGAGCGGCTCGCCGACGATGTCACCCACGGTCATACGTGGGTTCAGCGAGGCGTAGGGGTCCTGGAAGATCATCTGCATCTGACGGCGCATGCGGCGCAGGGGCTCGCCCTTTAGCTGGGTCAGGTTGTGACCCTGGAAATACACGTCTCCGCCGGTGGGCCGATAGAGCTGCAAAATGGCGCGGCCGGTGGTCGACTTGCCGCAGCCGCTTTCGCCCACGAGGCCGAGCGTTTCGCCGCGGCGGATGAAAAAGCTCAGTCCGTCGACGGCCTTGATGTCGCCCACGTGGTGCTGGATGATGATTCCCTGGGTAATCGGGAACCACATCTTGAGGTCCTCGACCTGCAGCAGGATTTCCTTGTCAGCCATGCTATCTACTCCCTCCCTTGACGTCCACCCAACAGGCGACAGTATGCCTCCGGGCAACTGTCTCCAGGACGGGGTTCTCAGTGAGGCACTTGTCCAGCGCATAGCGGCAGCGCGGAGCGAATGGACAACCGGGCGGCATGTCGATCAGGTCTGGCGGCAGGCCTTCAATGGGCGTCAGCCTGGTCTTGCGTTCCGCGTCAAGGCGGGGGATGGAACCCAGGAGGCCTAGAGTGTAGGGGTGTCGTGGGTCAGCATAGAGGTCCTTGACATCGGCCGATTCGATGATGAATCCGGCGTACATCACATTGACCCGGTCGGCCAGGCCGGCCACGATGCCTAGGTCGTGAGTGATCCAGATTACGGCCATGCCGATTTCGTTCTTGAGCTGCCGCACGAGATCTGTGATCTGGGCCTGAATGGTCACGTCGAGCGCGGTGGTTGGCTCGTCAGCAATGAGGAGCTGCGGGTTACAGGACAGGCCCATGGCGATCATCACCCTCTGGCGCATTCCGCCCGAGAACTGGTGAGGATAGTCATCAATACGATTGGCGGCATCGGGGATGCGGACCAGGTCAAGCAGTTCGACGGTCCGTCGGCGCGCCTGCCGTTTGTCCATTCCCAGGTGCAGCTCGAGGGCCTCGCTCACCTGCTGGTTGATGGTGAGAACGGGGTTGAGTGAGGTCATCGGATCCTGGAAGATCATGGCGATCTTGTTGCCGCGCACTGACCGAATCTCTTCATTGTCCATCTTGATCAGGTCGCGGCCCTGGAACCAGGCCTCTCCGCCTACGACCCGGCCGGGCGGAGTGGGAATCAATCGCATCAGCGAGAGCACGCTGACGCTCTTGCCGCAGCCGCTTTCGCCCACGATGCCGAGGGTCTCACCTTCGTTCAGATCAAAGTCAATCGCGTTGACGGCGTTGACCACACCATCTTGCGTGAAGAACTGGGTTTTGAGCCCCTTCACTTGCAGCAGTGTAGCCATCTACAATGTCCTCCCTTCAGACAAATAAGTGCTAGCGTTCAACCGAGACGCTGGTCAGCCACGGGAAAATGGCCGCGCTGTGCACAACACCCTTCACGTAGGGTTTGGTGAGCACATAATCCACGCTGTGCCAGAGCGGTACCCAGGGAGCATCCGATACGATCAGCCGTTCGGCTTCCAGGAAAAGATTCTGCCGCTGCTGGCGTTTTGTCTCCACCCTGGCGCTCTCCAGCAGCCGGTCTACCTGCAGGTTGGAGTAGTTCATATGATTGAGACCGCTGCCACTGTGAAACAAGAGATCCAAAAAGTTCTCCGGATCGGGATAGTCCGCGATCCAGCCGATGGAGTAGAACTGCGGGTCGCCGGCCAGCACATCAGAGCTGCCCTCTACCGCGACGTCTACCCCGAGATTGTCCCGGTACATTGCCACCAGCGCCTGGATCACGGGAGGCAGCTCCGTATCCAGCGTTCCGATGCTCAGCGTCACCGGAGGCAGTCCGGACGGCCCTCCGTAGCGCGATTCGGTCAGCAATTGGCGGGCGCGCTGCGGGTCAAAGGCCAATAGCGGCTGCGCACGCTGAAAGCCAGGCAGCCCCGGAGGGACGATGCCCTCCGCAGGGGCGCGCATATCCTTCCAGACCACGGTGGTGAGCTTGGCCCGGTCAATGGCCAGGGAAAACGCCCGTCGTACCTTGACATCGTCAAACGGCGGCCGGTTCACATTCAGCCCCAGGTACTGAATATCAAGTTGTGGCACCGTGGTCAGCTCGGCATTGAGCACGTTGGCCGGGTCGCGTACACGCTCAACGTCAGCGGGCCCTACGTACACCATGTCGAGCTCGCCATTCTCGTACATACTCATCGGCGAGCCGCCGCTGAGATGGTACACTACCTCCTCCAGCCTGGGCGGATCGCGGTAGTAGTGTTCATTGCGCTGGAGCACGATTTCCTCACTGCTGAACTCTTTCAGGCGGAACGGGCCGCTCCCGTTGGGGCGAGATGGCCAATTGCCGCTCTCAACATTGGTGCGGTCCAGCACAAAAGCAGTCGAATAGGTCAACTTGGCCAGAAAGGTCGCCGCCGGCTCCAGGATCGTGATTCTTATGGTACGCTGGTCAACCGCCTTGAGACCACTGATCGTGGTTGCCTGGCCGGACAGCTTTTCATTCGCTCCGACAATGTCACCCAGGTAGACCGCGGCCACAGGAGAGCCAGTTCGCGGGTCGCAGGCTCTTTCGAGTGAGTACACCACATCGGCCGCGGCAAGCTCCTTGCCGTCCTGAAAGCGAGTTCCGCTGCGCAAGTAAAACGTATAGGTCTTGCCGTCCGGGCTGATCTCCCATCGCTCGGCCAGGTCCGGCACCACCGACAGGCTGGAATCGAGGGTCACCAGTCCGCTAAAGATGTGCACCACGTACTCGGCCGAGGTCGAGTCCGTGACCAGCGCCGGATCCAGGGTATCCGGCTCGCCACCGGCCAGTCGCAGTGCTGCCCCGGTACCGGAGGTGAGTGGAGGCTGTACTCCGTCTCCACTCTGTCTGGAGAGCCAAAACCAGGCCGCTGCTCCGCACGCCAGGCAAAGCGCTGCCAGAACACACAGCAACAGCACAAGCAGAACGGCAATCGGCCAGCGACTTTTCTGCATCCTAGTTCCAGGAGACGGGCTGCAACACTGCTGCCTGGTTCAAGCGGCCACAGGCACCGAGAACCAACGGGCTGCAGTGAGCTCTAGCTGGTACCCTTCATCTTGGGGTCGAGCGCATCGCGCAGGCCGTCTCCCAGAAAGTTGAAGGCGAACATTGTGACTGCCAGCGCCAGAGCCGGGAAGATAACCATGTGCGGATAGGTGCGCAGCATGGCAGCGCCGTCAGAGATCATGGAGCCCCAGCTCGGCGTGGGCGGGTCGACTCCGAGGCCGATGAAGCTTAGAAACACCTCCGTGCTGATGTAACCTGGGATGGCCAGCGTCTCGGAGACGATGCACGGGCCGATGATGTTGGGCAGGATGTGGCGGATCAGGATGCGCATGTCGCCAGCCCCGATCATGTGCGCTGCCTCGATGAACTCTTTCTCTTTGAGCGAAAGAATCTGGCCGCGTGCCAGTCTCGCCATGCCCATCCAGGCGGTGATGCCGATGCCCATAAAGATAAAGAGCATACCACCACCCGGCAGCCCCACGATTGAGTCAACGACCTTGTTCACCGCATTGAACGTGGCGGCAACCGTGCCGGGCCTCACGTCGGCAAAGGTCGATTTGAAAAAGGCCATCATCAGAATGATGAGCAGCATGGTGGGAAAGGCGTACATGATGTCCACAATGCGCATCATCAGGTTGTCCACTCGCCCCCCGTAGTAGCCAGAGACGCAGCCATAGACCAGACCGATCAACAGCGCAGTAAAAGCCCCAATGAAGCCGACTGGCAGCGAAACGCGCGTGCCCCAGATGAGGCGACTCAAGACGTCACGGCCCAGGTAGTCAGACCCGAAGAAGAACTTGTCCGAAACCTTGGCGTAGGTGCTGACACTGCTGGGCAGCAGCTTGATCAGCCAACGGGGAACAGTGTAGGCCTCAAGGGAGTCACCGCCGGAGTAAGAGAAGGGAGCAAGCAGCGGAGCCAAGATGGATGTCAGCAGAAGCAGGATCAGCAATATGCCGCCAATCAGGGCGGCTCTGTTGCGGATGAGGCGGTGCCATGCGTCCAGCCAGAGGTTGGCCGGCTTGCCCATCCGTTCGGACAGGCGCTGCGCCGCCTTTTGCTGTGCTGTCATTTCAGAGGTAGTCATGTTCATCTGCCTTCTAGGTGTACCGAATGCGTGGGTCGAGGAAGGCGTAAGTCAGATCGACCGCCAGGTTGGCCAGCACCAAAAAGACCGCATACAGCAGAATGGTGCCCATCACCACCGGGTAATCACGGTTGGTGATAGAGGTGATAAAGTACTTGCCCATTCCCGGAATGGCAAAGATTTGCTCGACGATGAAGGTCCCTGTAACCAGAGCCGCGAACATCGGTCCCAGAATTGTGGCCACGGGAATGAAGGCATTCTTGAGGGCGTGGCGGACCATCACCACTCGCTCGGTCAGGCCCTTGGCGCGGGCGGTGCGGATATAGTCCTCGCGAATGACCTGCAGCATGGAAGCACGGGTGAGACGCGCGATGATCGCTGACTCGCGCAGACCCAGGGCAAGAGCAGGCATGATCATCTTGGCGGGCGTGCCCCAACCGGCTACTGGCAACAGATGCAGGCTCAAGGCAAAGATGAGTATCAGCATGGGCCCTAACACAATGGCTGGCACAGAAACCCCAAAGATGGCCAGCCCCATGCCGAGATAGTCCCAGATGGTGTTCTGTTTCAATGCCGCAAGAATACCCAGCGGGAGGCCGATCACCAGAGCGATAGCGATCGCCGCCAGACCCAACTGAGCCGAGACGGGCAGGTGGTCCTTGAAGATGTCATTGACACCGCGACCGCGAGAGCGATACGTGGGCCCAAAATCAAAACGTAACACGATATCGCTGACATAATCTACATATTGCTTCCAGACTGGTTGGTCCAGCCCGTAGTACTTTTCAAGGTTGGCCTTAACCTCTGGTGGTAGAGGCTTTTCGCGATCGAACGGGCCGCCGGGAACGGCGTGAGCCAATCCAAAGGTAATGATTGAGATAAAGAAAAGCACCGGGATCAGCAACAGCAGGCGGCGTATGACATAACGACCCATAAGCACCTCCTATGGGATATGGTGTGGCAGCTTACCCCTTGGCCAGCCATTCTATATCCAAAACCAACGGGGGTCAAATCGGGTTCAAAAAGGCCGCCACAGGTCCCCAAAAGAACAACTACGCAGCCCGAGGGCTGCGTAGTTGTTCGAGACAAACTAGTGAACCTTAACCTTCCAATACCAGAATTCCTGATGTCCGGCCTTGGAGTAGGTCCGCTCCACGTACGGCTTGGTCAGGACGACCGTGGTGTAGTAGTAGATGGGGGCGATGACGGCCTCGGTGACGGTGAGCAGTTCCTCGGCCTTGAAGTAGAGTTCTTTGCGCTTGGCCGGGTCGGCAGACGCGGCTGCATCCTCACACAGCTTGTCGAACTCGGCGGCCTTGGGGCCAGACCACTTCGGGTTGTTCAAGCTCTTGGTGGTGTGGAAGTTCTCCAACACCCAGTTGTTCTCATCCGGATAGTCCAGACACCAACCCATGCGGTAGACCTGGGGCGCATCGGTGTTAACCGTTTTCAGGTAGATGGCCCATTCCTGGTTGGCCAGTTTGACGTCGATGCCCAGGTTCTCTTTCCAACTGCGCTGAATGAACTCGGCGATTCGCTGGTGGCCAGCGCTGGTGTTGATCATGAGGGTGATCTCGGGCAGGCCCTTGCCGTCGGGGTAGCCAGCCTCGGCGAGCAGTGCCTTGCCCTTGGCCGGGTCAAAGACGATGCCCTTAAAGTTGGGATCATCGGCTACGTTGCCAAAGACGCCCGGGCAAGCAAAGGACTTGGCTGGTCTCTGGCCGCCCTTGAGGACGGTGTCGATCAGCTTCTGGCGGTCGATACCATAGGACAGAGCCTGGCGAACCTTGACATTGTCCAGCGGCGGCTTGCTGGTGTTAAAGCCATAGTAGTAGGTGCAGGTGCCGGGGCCAATGTACAGTTCCTTGCTCAGAGTGGCATCGGCCTGGATGCGGTCCATGTCGGACAGTGGCGGAGCCTGAACGTCCAGCTCGCCATTCTCGTACATGGCCATAGCTGTTGCGTCATCGTTCACCAACACGACGTTGTAGGTCTCGATAAAGACGTTCTTGGCGTTGAAGAAATTCGCGCTCTTCTTGAAGACGACCCTGTTCTCATGCTCCCATACGTCCAGCACGGCCGGGCCACAGGTCCAGATATTGCCTGGCTCAGTCCACTTGTCGCCGTACTGCTCGATGACCTCGTGCGGTACTGCGGTATTGGTCCACATGCCGGCGATGGCGGGGAAGTAGCCAGCGGGCTGGGTGAGGGTGAACTCGACGGTGTAGTCATCCACGGCGCGCACACCAATGGAATTGAGGTCGGTGCTCTCGCCGGTGTTGACTGCCTCGGCGCCCTTGATGATATAGTCGACGTAGGCATAGTCGGAAGCCGTCTCGGGATTGGCAACACGCTTGACGGCGTAGACGATATCACCAGCAACGACGGGGCGCTTCTTCTCCGCCTTCTGGGTCTTGGGATCCCAGTGGATCCAGTAGACGTCCTTGCGCATCTTGAAGGTCCAGACCAGACCATCAGCGCTGACTGACCACTCAGTGGCCAGGTAAGGCTTGGTCTCGACGGTCTCGATGTCGAGTCTGGTCAGACCCATAAAGAGCATGTTGACGCAGTCGACCGAGGTCGTGTCGGTAGCCAGACCGGGGTCCATCGTCGGCGGCTCGGTGTTCCAGTTCAGGTTGATCTTGTTGACTAGCTTCTCAGCTGGCTTGCAGGAGCTCAGCACCATGGCCAGAACCATGAGCAGTACGAGCGCCAGAGACAACTTCTTACCCATTTCTGAATCTCCTCCTAAGAATTGTGGATCTTGTTGCGACATTTGGGAATCAGTCTCGGATTGTCGGTGCTCCCACCCCCCTTCGAGTTGTGTTTCTCGGGCAACCACGCTGGGACTGTCAGCGGTGGCCAGATGGCCGCCAATCGGGTTGTCAGCCGACTACTCGGCGACTCCCCCGATACGCTGATGAACCACGGGCTCCGGTTCGGGACGCGATGCAGTGCGCAGCCTGGGAATGTCCTGCGGCCGGGCGGACTCGACGACCGCTGTGCGCTGTACCGTAGGACGGCTGGCCCGGGTCCTGGATTGTGGTGTGTCACCGTGATTCACTCCCAGGGCAAAGGCCAGCACCAGCGAGCTGGCAACAACGGTCTGAATCAGCGGAGCCAGGGACAGGCCATGCCGCTTCCGACCAAGGAGAGCTCGCTCCGCTTGCGGTGAGCTGGCCTCGATCCTGGCGCGGACCCTTTGCCACAGGTCGTCCGGCGGAGTCTCCCGTGCCAGGGAATCCTCAAGGCTCCAACGGATCAGGCTGCCGAGGTCGTCGTCCACCTGATCCTGATCGTTATGCTTTTCCCAGTTCCGTGCCATAGATGATCTCGCCTGGCAGTCGTGCGTCTTGGCGCAATCGCTCGCGGAATGCCTTGCAGGCATAGTGCAGCCGGGACTTGACCGTGCCCACAGGGCAATCCATGATGTAGGCCAATTCCGCCAGAGTGAACCCGTGTACGTAGAAAAGTACGATTACCGCTCGCTGTGTCGAGTTAAGGCTGCCCAGCGCCTGCCGAACTACCTCACCAACTTCAACCTGTTCGGCGGCCTGCTCCGGCGCCAGCCCCGGTGCGCTCAGGTGCTCCAGCCACACGTCAAGCGCCGATAGCCAGCGGCGATGGCGATTGGCCCAGTTGCAGGCCAGATTGACCGCGATGCGGTGCAGCCACGGCGAAAGCGACCCTGATGCTACCACTCTGCCCATGGCGCGATGAGCGCGCACAAAGCAGTCTTGCATCACCTCTTCCGCCGCACCGCGATCCCCGGTGATGGCCAGGGCCGTCTGGTACAAGGGGCGCTTGTACTTGTTGTACAGGCGCTCAAACGCGGCCATGTCGCCACTGCGGATTCGCGTGACCAGGCCGATGTCCTCGTGCTCAGACTCGCCCATCGTCACAAGCCTCGCCGCTTGGGCACTCTATGTATGATACACAGCGTGCACCCCAAAAGGTTCACCGTTTTGCCCCTCAATTGCCCCGAACTTGCTCAGGGAATGGTCAGGACCTGTCCCGGAACGATCACATACGGTTCTGCGAGGTGGTTGGCTGCGATAATGTCCTGAACGTTCTTGCCCAGGGCGGTGGCAATTCCATAGAGCGTATCACCGGCTCTGACCACATAGGTTCCCGGAGTAGAGGTGGATGGCTGGCTGCCGCTCTGCGGGATGGTCAGCCTCTGGCCCACGCGGATGAGGGCTGGATTGGCGATGCCGTTGGCACCCTGGAGCGCCTCAACGGTGGTGCCAAATCGCCGCGCGATGGAGAAGAGAGTGTCTCCGGCAACGACAATGTATTCGTTGGGGCCTGCCGGTGCCGAGCTCTGGCCCGGAATCCGGAGCACCTGGCCGACGCTCAGCAGGTTGGCGTTTGACATGCCGTTGAGTGCCATGATGGCCTCGGGTGTCGTGCCATAGCTGGCCGCGATCGAGGTCAGGGTGTCGCCCCACTGAACGGTGTACTCCATTTGCTGCGGCACCGCCGTGGGGGCCGGAACTACGGTCACCACTACCTCAGGAGTTGCAGTCGTATCGCCGGCCGTGACCGTGGTGGGACCCGCTTCAGGAGTGGTACCCGTGCTCGGCCCGATGGTGGTCGCACCGGCAGTCGCCGCGACGCCCCGGGTCGGAGTTGCTGCCTGGACCGGGACTGTCGAAGTCGGGGATTCTTTCTTGCCACGCGTGCACCCCACCGTTCCCAGGCTGAGCAAAGCGCTCACAACCGTGACGGTGCACAACACCATGGCCAGCTTTCTCATGGTCTGCTCTCCTTTCCGGAGATCGCGCGCCGGCGTGCGGCCGAGTCGGACGCCCAACAAGCCTGTAGCTGACGGCAACTCGGCTGAGCATCCGATGATACTACAGGCAAAGGACCCTGTCAAATAACCGCCGCTGGTCCGCTTGCGGCCAGGGAGGCCGTTGACCGAGCTGCCCGGCCGACCGCGGTTGACGTCGTCGACCGTACCGGTTACACTGCAGCCGCAAACAGAGGAGGACTGTGATGTCCAACATCATTCCCGGCGCCGAACCATTCCACTTCCGCGGTAATCAGGTTGGCTGTCTGTTGATTCACGGTTTCACCGGCACGCCGCAGGAGATGAGGCGGCTCGGGCAGTTCCTCAACACGCAGGGCTGGACCGTGCAGGGAGTACTGGTGGCGGGCCACGGGACAACCGAGCAGGACCTGGCCCGCACCAGGTGGCAAGACTGGACGCGCTCGGTAAGCGAGGCAATGGACGAGCTTGCTGGCTCGTGCCGCCAGACCTTTGTCATCGGCCAGTCGGTGGGAGGTGCGCTGGCGCTGCATCTGGCCAGCCATTTTCCGGTGTCGGGTGTTGTGGCGATGGCCACTCCGCTGGTGACGGATCTCAAGCTGCTCTGTTTGGCCCGGGTGGTCAAAGCGATTCGGCCCTACCGCAAGAAGGGCCCCAGCAATATCCTCGACCCCGAGTCGTTGAAAACCAGGGTGGCCTATCAGTACTGGCCGAATGCCGGTAACGAGCAGATCGTGCGCTTTTGCCGCCACTTGCGCGATGACCTGCCCGAAATCCGCTGCCCCGCACTGCTGATCCATTCCCGGCAGGACAAGACGGTCAACCCGGAGATGATGCCTCGGCTCTACGAGCTGCTGGGGTCGAGACAGAAGACGATGGTCTGGCTGGAGAACAGCGGTCACGTTGTGACTGAAGACTATGAGCGGGACAGGGTCTATGCTCTTGTGAGCGACCTGGTGCAGGCGCAGTTGGCGGCGTAGCGGGACAAAAAAGAAGAGCCGGTGCCCGCAGGTACCGGCTCTCTTTGGTCAGTTGCTACTTGAGCAGCCCGAGTTCTGTCAGGGGCCAGTAGCGCAGCCAGGCGTGGCCGATGATGTCGGCCAGCGGGACCTCGCCAAAGCTGCGCGAGTCGTTGCTGTTGGGACGATTGTCGCCCAGCACGAACAGGTGTCCCGGAGAAACGACCCGCGGCGACATATCGCTGGTCGACCAGCTTGGCAGGAAGGTCAATGCGGACGTGTAGGGTTCGGTCAGCTCCTTGCCATTGACGTACACGCGCCCATCTCTGGTTTCGATGGTTTCCCCGGGCAGGGCGATGACGCGCTTGATCAGCGGCTCTGGCAGCACCAGGGCAGGCGCCCTGCGCATCAGTGTGGCCAGCCAGGCGGCGAAACGAGTGGTGACAGGCACAGGCTGGAAAAAAGGAGCCTTGATCACCACGATATCGCCTCGAGCGGGCGGCCGGAGGTGGTAAGAGACCTTCTCAATGATCAGGCGCTGGTTGTTGTGGAGGTTGGGTTCCATACTCTGGCCCTCCACGCGCGTGGCCTGCGCAACGAAGAGATTCACCACCAGCACGATGAGCAGGGCCGGCACGATGGTCTCGAGGATGTCCCGAGTCCAGCCCCCCAACCTCTGTTCCCAGGAGACGGGAGGTGGCGGTGACGCCACCTCCGTTACGGGTTGAGCTTCGATGTCGAGTTGGGTCCCCGCGTCAGGTTGGGTCATCGCCGTGACCGCGAGTCTCCCCTTCCGCCTTCGGGGCGACGGTCGCCCGAACCGCGGGGTCGAAACGGCCGTGGACCCGAGCCGCCGCTGCTTCTGTTGCGCTGATCGCGCTCGCGCGCCTGTTCGGCAGTGAGCCCCTCCAGTACCGCGGAGCGAGAAAGCCGGATCTTGCCGTCGCCATCGATATCGATGACCATGACCATGATCTCGTCACCAAGCTTGACGACGTCCTCTACCTTGCCCACCCTAAAGTCGGCTAGCTGAGAGATGTGCACCAGACCATCGGTGCCGGGCAGGATTTCCACAAACGCGCCAAAGTCGGTGATGCGTACTACCTTGCCGACGTAGATCTTGCCGACTTCGGGCACTTCGGTAAGCTGGCGGATCATGGCCACCGCCTTGTCGCTGCCTTCCTTCTCGACAGAAGCGACAAACACGGTGCCATCGTCTTCGACGTCGATCTTGGCGCCTGTCTCCTCGATAATCTTGCGAATCATCTTGCCGCCGGGACCGATGACCGCGCCGATCTTCTGCGGATCGATCTTGAGCAGCGTGATCCGCGGGGCGTAGGGAGAGAGCTCGGGTCGGGCCGAGCCGAGCGTGCTGAGCATTTTGTCCAGGACAAAGAGACGCGCTTCCCTGGCCTGAGCCAGCGCCGTGCGCATAACGTCCGGGGCGATGCCCTTGATCTTGAGGTCCATCTGCAAGGCGGTAACGCCGTTGGCGGTTCCGGCGACCTTGAAATCCATGTCGCCGAGAAAGTCCTCCATGCCCTGGATATCCGTGAGCACTGCGACCCGGTCATCTTCCTTGATCAGGCCCATGGCGATGCCCGCCACCGGCGCCTTGATCGGCACGCCGGCGTCCATCAGCGCGAGGGTACTGGCGCAGACGCTGGCCATAGAGGTCGAACCGTTGGACGACAGTACTTCTGACACCAGGCGGATGGTGTAGGGGAACTGCTCCTGCGGCGGGATCATCGGCACCAGGGCGCGCTCGGCGAGTGCGCCGTGGCCGATCTCACGCCTGCCCGGCGAGCGCGGTCGCGACGTCTCGCCCGTGCTGTAGGGGGGAAAGTTGTAGTGGTGCATATAGCGCTTGGTGTCTTCTGTGCCAAGGCCGTCGATGATCTGCTCATCGCTGGCGGTGCCCAGAGTGGCGATCGTCAGAACCTGCGTTTCGCCGCGGGTGAACAGCCCCGAACCATGAGTACGGGGCAGCAGGCCGACTTCGCAACTGATGGGACGGATGGTCTTGAGGTCGCGGCCGTCAGGGCGGTGCCCTTTGGCCAGGATTGCCTCGCGGACCAGGCGCTTGACGTGGTTGTCGAACGCCGTCGAGACCTCGGCCGCCGGGTACGTTTCTGCGAACAGCTTGGCCAGCTCTGTGCGGAGGTCGTTGAGCATCTGGTTGCGCTGCTCTTTGGTCGGCGCCGCCAGCGCCTGTGCGGCCCGGTCACCGACTCGGGCCAGGACTGCCTGCTCTGTTTCCGGGCTTACCTTGAAGAGAGGGAACTCTCGCTTGGCCTTGCCCAGCTCGGCCTGCATCTGCTGCTGCATGCGGATCACGTCCTGGAAAGCCCGATGGCCTTCCTGGAGCGCCTGCAGGAGCACGTCTTCGGGCACTTGGTTCGCGCCTGCTTCGACCATGATTACCGAATCGGCGGTGCCAGCGATGCGCAGGTCCATCTGGCTGGTCTGCATCTGCGAAGTGGTGGGATTGAACAGCAGTTTCCCGTCGGCATAGCCCACACGGATGGCACCGACCGGTCCATTGAAGGGGATATCCGAGATCATAAGCGCAGCAGACGCACCGATGATCGCCAGAATGTCGAGGTAGTGCTCCTGGTCAGTCGATAGTGCGGTGATGATGACCTGCACGTCGTTGACCATACCCTTGGGGAACAAGGGCCGCAGGGGACGGTCTACCAGGCGGCACAGCAGCGTAGCCTCTTCGGTGGGACGCCCCTCGCGCTTGAAGAAGCCGCCAGGGATCTTGCCCGCCGCGTAGAGGCGCTCTTCATAGTCCACGGCCAGGGGGAAGAACGAGACGTCGGCCCTGGGCTGCTGAGCGGCCGTCGCGGTGGCGAGGATGACCGTGTCGCCGCAGCGCACTGTAACGGCGCCGCCGGCCTGGCCCGCCAACTTGCCCGTCTCGACCACGATCTTGCTGTCGCCAAGTGTGGCCTCAAAAGTCTTTGCCATATTCATTTCTTTGTACCTTCTCTACCGATGATTGAGGGCGAGACGGGTGGCCAGGGACTGGGGACTGTGTCGCTGCGCGGCCGTATTGTGCGTACACGGCCACAGCGCCGCACTCCCCAATTCCTGCCCTGCCTGCTCGGTGCCTCCTTACCTGCTTCTCAACAAACGAACGAGTAGATGAAACGGCCATCTACTCGTCCATCCGTGTATGCCTTTCAGCGCTGCGAATCGAGCTATTTGCGCAGCTCCAGCTTGGCCACGATCTGCTTGTAGCGAGCTGCATCCGTGCGGCTGAGATAAGCCAGATGCCGACGACGCTGCCCTACCATCTTGAGCAAGCCGCGTCGCGAGGATTCGTCATGCTGGTTGGCCTTCAGGTGCTCAGTCAGGACATTGATGCGCTGAGTCAACAGCGCTACCTGCACCTCGGGTGAGCCAGTGTCACTCGGATGGACGCGATATTCTTTGATGGTGGCTTCCTTGGCGGTTTTCTCCAAAGCCATGCCGCACCTCCCTTCTAGAAACGACATCGAACGCGAGTTGCCAGTATACCATACTTCGAACAGGAATGCAAACTCACGGGCCTCGCTGCGTTCCGCTGGCTTCAGGAGACCTCGCTCACATCCGGGGCGAGAACTACGCAAAAGGAAGACACGTTGACAGACGGCTGGAAACCCGGCATAATTGTTCTGTTGGGCGTGGCTGCATCGTGCTCGGATGGACCAAAGGAGGATGCATGGCCAGGGTTGCTCTGCAAGAGTACCTCAGCGAAGCTCGCGAACTGATCGATACCCAGGCTTTTGACCAAGCTATTGCCATCTGTCGGCATATCCTGTTGCGCTATCCGAAGCATATCCGCACCTACCAGATTCTTGGTGAAGCCTGCCTGGAAAAGGGCGAGACCAGTGAAGCCATCGCGGTTTTCAAACGGCTTCTCGAGCACGCCGACCCGGAGAACTTTAGCGCCTACGCCGGTCTGGGGGTGGCCTACGAGGACCTCGGTCAGTTGGAGCAGGCCATCTGGTACATGGAGAGAGCTTTCGAACTGGCGCCAAGCAACGAAGACGTGAGCAACGCGCTCAAGCGGCTCTACCAGAAGCGCGATGGCAGCAAACCGGACCGGATTCGCCACAACAAGGTCGCGCTGGCACGCCTCTATTGCAAAGGGGGGCAATACCAGCAGGCCATCCAGGAGCTGCGCGAGGTGCTCGAGTCGGAGCCGGCTCCTGGCCGGCTGGACCTGAGACTGTCCCTGGCAGAGGCCCTCTGGCGTGACGGCCACCGTGAGCAGGCGGCCGATGCGGCCAGGAGCATCCTTCAGACGGCACCAGACTGCCTGAAAGCCATCCTCATCCTGGGCAAGATCCTGATTGAAAAGGGACGTCGCGATGAAGGCGTGGCAGTCCTGGTGCGCTCGAGGGCGCTCGATCCGGAGAACCTGGTCGCGCAGGCCTTGTTTGGAGCAGACTCGCCTCTGCCGCCCGAAGTGGTGTTGCTCCCGAGAATGCGCGCCGAGGCGACTGCCGAGATCGTGGCAGCACCAGACGAGGCTGAGTCAGTGACAGCCGCTGCTGCACCAGAAGCCGCAGAGGTTGTTGAAC
>Ga0116184_10001154_pt1 | contig 26593 bp, 22 predicted proteins | sample AD_JPNNA5_MetaG_FD_89886 | JGI IMG/M metagenome (GOLD analysis project Ga0116184, IMG submission 89886) | Active sludge microbial communities of municipal wastewater-treating anaerobic digesters from Japan - AD_JPNNA5_MetaG | ecosystem: Engineered > Bioreactor > Anaerobic > Digestate | place... | reverse complement strand
TAAAATTATTAATACCAATTGTAATCTTTACAATTGCTACCCTTGGCTGTGATAAATCATTCCTTGAGGTACCCTCCAAGGGGGTTTTAACCTCGGAAAATCTTTCCGGACCAGAATATATTGAAGGTTTCGTGATATCTGCCTATGCCCATATAGCGTCGAGAAGCGTCTATGACACACATTATGGATGGTTCCATGGTGATGGGAGATCAGATAATCATTATAAAGGCGGCTCTGGATTAACAGACCAGACCTCATACCATGAAATGGAAATGTTCGCACCTGTTACGTCAAATGTCGGCAATAATGCAGTCATGTGGAACAGCACTTATGCCAGCATATCGAGAATCAATGCAGCCATCAGACAGCTAAATAATATCTCTAATGACGAATACCCATTGAAGAATGCCAGGCTCGGAGAAATGAAGTTTCTAAGGGCTTTCTGCCATATGTCTCTTAAACAAAGATATAAGTGGATACCTTATATAACTGATGAAATGACGGTTGTCGATATCAAATAAGTTCCCAACAGACCGGCAGATGCACAAAATGACCTGGTCCTCTGGCAAAAGATACTGGATGATTTCGAATTTGCTAGTAATAATCTGCCGTCTTCACAAAGTGACCCGGGACGCCCGACAAAGTGGGCAGCAAAGGCGTTTATGGTAAAGACCTTACTTTCGATGGCTTATCAGCAGAATGAAACTCATCAGGTAATAAATATCGATCGAAATGCCTTGACCAGTGCTTTGACACTGTGTAATGAGGTCATCAACAACAGTGGAAAGGCCTTGACCTCAGATATTGCTGAAAACTTTATGTACGATTTTGAAAATAATGAAGAGTCGCTTTTTGAAATGCAATTCTCTATTAATGACGGAACGACTGTAGGCCGGTTAAATCTGGGAATGAACCTGAACACACCAAGATGGCAGCCCTATTACCGTTGTTGTGATTTTAACAAGCCAACCTATAATCTGGTCAATGCTTTCAGAACGAGTGTCGATGGATTGCCTTTGTTTGACACTTTTAATGACGCTGAGCTACATAATAATTATACGAACTATTTTAAAAACAATACCTTTGACCCAAGGATAAGTCATACATGTGCCATCCCTGGACATCCCTGGAAATACGATCCAAATCTGCTTTATGACAGCCTTGGATCAAGGAATCCTGATGTATACGGGTATATTCACACCCAGAAGGAACAGGTTCACCCGTTTGAAAGTGCACAATACCAGAACCGCGGGAATTCCATGAACTGGAGGGTACTCAGACTTGCACAGGTGCTATTGTGGAAAGCAGAAATTCTTATCAAACTGGACAGGGAAGATGAAGCGCTCCCGGTTATTAATCAGATAAGGGAAAGAGCCAACAACAGCCAGGGCAGGTTAAAAAGGGCCGATGGCACTCCTAATCTTGATTATAATATTGCATTGTATCAACCCGGCGTCAATTGTACCTGGAGCAATGACTTTGCATGGAAAGCCTACATGTTTGAAGATCGGCTGGAATTTGCAGGTGAAGGGACCAGATTCTTCAACTTGGTGCGCTGGGGTATCGCTGGCGATGTTCTTAATGAATATTTCGCGAAAGAAGTACAAAGACGCAGTTGGAACAGCACAGGCTACTTCACCAAAGGAAAACATGAATACCTGCCAATCCCTCAAGCGGTAATTAACCTGTCAGAAGGGGTTTACGTTCAGAATATCAATTACTAACAGAACAAAACTTCAAGAAAAGATGAAAAACTTATATATAACCTTGCTCTGCATTGTAGCTGTTGCTTTTACAGGATGCTATGACAGGGAAATAATTGATTCCAAACCAGGAGAGAGTATTGATCCGGTCAGCAACCTGAATTACAGTATTAATGAACCTGAAGTTGTCTTTACGTGGGATATGCCGGCAAGCTACCCCTCCGATGTGGTTCAGCCAGTATCAGTTGTGGTTACAGTATACAGGAACAATGTCAAGGTATCTACACGGACATTAGTGGATGCTCCCACTACTTTCACTTATTCTTCATATTCCTCGGTGAATATTTACAGGTTTATATTTAAAGTAAAGGCAGAGGTTAATACTGAAGATCCCAACAAATCTAAATTAAGATATTCCTCCGGAAAAGTTGTCGTATTATAGCCTTAGTTATGAAATACTTGCCAGGAGTTTACGCTAATCTCCTGGCAGGTATTTTTTGCATATGAATTTGAATAACTATCCTTCAGAGAAAGCTATTACTGGGGAATCACTGGATGTAAGAAAAACACCAATCGCATAACACCATGAGAAACAAGTTCTTTCCAATAATAACTTTTGCAGTTATAATCGTAAATCTGGAAACACTGGTATATGCGCAAAATCTTGATGCCATTAAAGCACCTGCAGCCATGCGTTCGGGGCGGGCTACAAGCGGCAATCCCTATAACAATAGCGATGCGTGGCATTTCAAGCCTGGAGAAACAAGACAGTTAGCCCGCCTGACAGGCCCCGGGGAAATACGGCATATGTGGTTCACCGCTTTCTCTGAGAACATCAGACACCCGCGCGCATTTGTATTAAGGATATACTGGGACGGATCAAATGTGCCATCCGTTGAGACACCTTTGGGAGACTTCTTTGGTGCAGGAAATGGAATGCAGGCTGAAATAAATTCAGTACCTGTAAACGTGAAGTCATTCGGGCGTGGATATAACTGCTACTGGGTGATGCCATTTGCCAAGGAAGCCAGGATAACCCTTTCCAATGAGAGCGACGAATTTGAGGCAGGCTCTCATTTTATGATTGACTGGGTTCAGTATAACAAGATACCCGAAGCAGGAATCCTATACTTCCATGCCAGGTATCATCAGGATTATAAACCGGTTTATGGTGAATATTATACTGTTTTTGAGACCAGAGGCAAAGGTCAATACGTGGGGACTGTGCTGTCTTCCCAGAACCGAACAGGCCACTGGTACGGAGAGGGTGACGATTTCTGGTATATTGACGGGGAGAAGAAGCCCGGCATGTATGGCACAGGAACGGAAGATTACTTCAATGAAGCATGGAACATGCGTGTACATTCCGGTCTTTATACAGGCTGTACCATCTTCGAGCCACGTTCAATTGATGCCAGGGTGACAGCATACCGCTGGCATATTCCTGACCCTGTATATTTTAATAAGTCAGTTAAATTTCAGCTGGAACGGACAGGATTCATTCTTGACTCTGTCGGTAATGTCATAACTTCACATGGCCATCGTCCTGATTATTGGTCTTCCGTCTCTTTCTGGTACCAAGATGAAATTGCCAGACCATGGTGCACGTTCCCGTCGTACAATGAGAGAGTAAACTCTGAGATTGTTATTCACCTCCCAAAGATAGTTGATAAGATACGTCATTCTGCTGGTGTGGAACTCAGGGTAAATCCGTATAACCGCGCCACCTATACCAAACCTTGGTTCCAGGCTGTCAATAATAATGTCGGTGAATGGATCGAAATCCCTTTTGAGATAAAGGAACAGGGCCTATATTCCATGTCACTCTTCCAGCATCTGCGTGAAGACAGCGGCATCTGGAAAGTATTGATTGATAACAAGGAACTGTATGACGTGGGCGAATCTCAGATTGCCGGAGGATACGAAGTGGATAAAGTCAGGCAGATGTCTCCCGATGAGATCAATACAACTCTTGATTTTTATAATATCTTCATGAAAAATGAACATGAAGATTATATTTACGGGCAGAGGCGCGAAAGAAAAATTGGATTATTCGAATTTAAACCTGGCATCCATACCGTGAAATTGTTATGTGTGGGATCAAATCCGCTGACTGCTGAGCATGGTTCGGGAAGACTAAAGTATAACCTGACTGCTGATGTAATATCATTCAGGAAGTTTCCCGACGAGGGCCTTAAAGAATGGATTAATAAGGTAATACGAGATGCAAAAGACGAATGATGAATTGATCACTGGATGGAGATCCAGTTATAATAAGCTTTTATCCAATAAACGTGGGATGAAAGGAAGAATGATAGCGGCAAGAGAGAGTTTCACCTCCCTTGCAGGCGTATGTTTGGCAATAGCTTTCGTGTTTGTTGTTGGCACAGCCTATGGTCAGGCGAAACATGTTGGGCAGGTCGAAAGAACTTATGAGTTTTCTTCTGTCATCGGGAGCGTTACGGGCATAACTTCACGGGAAGACGAAAGGGGTAAATTCCTCTTTGTATTTGATGGCTCTGCCCGTGTGATTCACAGGTTCGGCGTTGATGAGAATACCGGTAACCTGGATTATCAGGTCGCCTTGCCGGTGACGGGTGGAGAGATAGCAGGTCCGAAAGGACTCGCTTATGCCAGTGAGCACTCAGCAGATATATTTTATTTCCTGGATTTTGTCACTTATCAGGAAAACGGCATTTATAAGAAGAGAGGACTCATATTCCGTTTTGATCAAACCAACGGAGACCTTACATATGTAGATGTAAGCAGCCTGAACATAGACTTATCAAGAACTCCGATTCATTCTCTTGCAAGACAGGGAGGATTATTGTATCTGAGTTATGATCCGGGAAACTTGAGCACTCATACTGACCGAGTACGCAATGGAATTGCCGCATTCTGTGTTGACGATGGAGTAAAAGTCATGGCTGCCGGCAGCTCCGGGCCGGTAAACCGGCCCAGAGCATGGCAGGATGCTCTGGAAGGGCATCCGAGAGCGGTCTCACATATGCCGGGACCGGGAAAAGATAAGCCGGAAGGCGGTGTTGAAGTTTCCCTTTCACTTACTCCAATGAGTGTTGAAGGTACTGACTACCTCTGGGGGACAGTGGGGAATGACTATATATATATAATGGACGGGCACTCAGCCCGGGCGATTTTCTATTTTGACCGGCCCGGATCAAAAGAGTATTCTTTTAACAATATGATGACCTATCTGAACGGTGACCTGTGGGTAGTTGAGAAAGTGACTGCAAACTCATTCTCACTGCACAGAATAAATGTACTTGGCAATCTCCAGGAGCCTTACAAAGGTGACAAACACTTCCGTGAGATGAGGATGGAGATTACTTCCAGGGTGAACACAAGCTCAGGCACACCGAGAGGTTATGTTTACCATACATTTTGTCATCCCTATTCATCTGATATAACAGGCAACCAGGGGGTCGTGCCAAATAGCGTCCGTGTCAATGATCTGACAGGTGTGTCCGGTTATACAATTGAGCATCTTCATCTTGATCCGGCAGGTGATCCTGAGGCAAGACAGTATTATACTCTTGTCAGTTATCTTGCTGATCTGAATCCCGATGTTACTGAATACAAAACAGAACTTTTCATAAAATACTGGACAAGAAGTTACCGGAATTATATTTATCCGCATCTTGCATTCAGGGATGGGGGACCGATGGGAACTCATTACCTGAAGGATGACTCCATTCTTTATAAAATTGAAGCAGATCCCGCCAGTTATGAAGGTTTTATCTCAAGGGTCAAAACGGCTATCGCTGATGAATATAATATTGAACCGGATATGGAAAACCCATACTGGGCTGCAGTTAACATCCTTGAGTATACTGTGGAAAATTACCATTATCCGGTAGATAATGCAGGGTATTATGCCACATATAACTTCGCCGATAAGGACTATAACTCCCATCCGGGAAATATGAAAGCAGCTTATAGCCTAGATAACAACTATGTTGATAATATTATTGCCTGCTCCGGGACAGGCGCCATGATAGGAGGAGTCCTGCGATATATAGGCCTTCCAAGTATGTGGCTGGGCACCAGTAAGGAGAATGCCCTTTCGGAAGGTTACTTTGGACCAGGATTAAATGAAGTGCAGGTCTCTAATGGCCACAGGTATAACAAGGTATGGCTGGGTAGTTTCTATGGTTGGCAAGATATAGATGCTACTCCCAGGGTTCCGTACGGAAATGCCTTTGATCAGAAACCCAAAGAAATGTCACAATGGGAGATAATGCAGAAGGTGTTTTTCAGGGTATCCCCAGCAAGGATTATACACAATCTTCAGTCAGAATTCTGGGACAAATTGCATGTTCCTTTCCGAAATGTCTGTAGGAACAGTGTAAATACCTGCGGAAGTTGCAGGTATAATCTTCTTGGTTCATATGAATACCCGATACACTTCAGATTATCTGGTCAGGTGATGCGAATACGGGGAATGCAATTTATTGAGAATGTTGATATTGAAGTGGATGAAGCAAAAAATGCTATCATTACCTGGCAAAAAACGGGCGAATGGGAACAGGATGAAGATTCCAAGCTCACAATCATACTGGAAAAACAATGTCTTGTCGCAGAAAAATGCTATCCGGGTTTTAAAAATGCTGTGGTACTTGCATCAGGGGTGCCTTGCCAGCAGGAATCAATATCTGTCTCCTTGGTTCAGTTTGAGGGGGGAAATTATAGACTGACTGTAAAGAAAGAGGATGACCAGGCAACAGGGGATGATTGCATCTTTCAGTTGAAAGGCACTTCCACTCATGCTGAAGAAATGGATGAAGAGAAACCTTGCAGGGTCTATCCAAATCCAACAGACGGCAGGATATACTTTGATCATGAAAATGTAACCAGAGTGGAGATATATGATTTGACAGGGTGTATTATAAGCAGTTTAAATGGACCGTTTTCCGGGAGTATTGATTTGAGTAATTTGCCAGGGGGTCAGTATATCCTAAGGTTTATAACCAGCTTGGAGACAATAACTAAGAAAGTCCTTCTGAACTTGTAGTCTTTTACAGATGGTCTTCATGATATATGAAAGAGTTATTCGTAATCTGCGTTGTTGCCTTGCTCTTACTCTCTTGCCGGTCATGTCAACACGTGTCAATGGACAGTGTTCACGGGTTGTCAGATTGCATAAAAAGACAGCATGATGTAAGGTTAATAATACATCTCCGGGGAGCAGACAAATGCAGATTGACACTGGTACCCATGACGGGATCAAGAGCATTTACACCGGTCTGGGTTATTGAGGAAGCCCGGCAGAGTGATTCCGATACAATACTTGTGTCTCAGCACTATCTGCCTGGCGAATTCATTCTTTCTTTCAGCTGCGGTTCTGACTCACTGTCTCCGCTGCTGCATTATGAAAAGTACCTGTTGGCCTCAGATCAGGACATTGAGTTATGGATAAATCCCTACTCAGGTGATAATCCGGACAGTATCTGGTTTAACCCGGAGGAAAAGGAGAATAGCGCTTTTCTCAGGTTTCAGGAGGCTAATGCCATAAGACAAGAAGGTTTAGTGAAGCTTTCTGAAAGCCTGGCAGAAGCTGAAATTATGGATGACGGTACCCGCAGGAAAGTGAAGCGAAAATATGAAAAGAAGTGCCTCACCTATAACAGATGGATTGAAAAGAAGAGTCGGGTTGAGAATGATTTGTTTGTCAGTCAGGTAATCCAATTTCATAAAGTTGCTCATACGCGGGGAGAAACTAACGGTTTCGGAAAACACCGGTTTGAAACCCGGGAACTACAGAATATTAAGGATTTCAGTAATCCGGATATAATAAGGACATCTGGTTTAAGGCACTGGTTGGATAATTATGTGGAACTTGCCGGCAACTACATGTCAACAGGTGAAAAAGATGAGTCTCTGCTTGTTGCTGCCAGTATAGAAGCAATAGAAAGGGTGAGGTTTGAGAATCCGTGTGTTTATGGCTGGATGACCGATTATTTTTACACTCTTTTTGAAGAGAGGAATTCGATAGAGGGTATGCATATGCTCACGCCATATCTGGAAGATACAACATGTCTTACGCCATTCAAAAGACTCATTATTGACAGAACAGGGAGGAGCTATGAGATTGCACCTGGAAATGTGGCTCCGGATTTTACCTTTATTAACCATAATGGTCACTATTACCGGTTTCATGATTACCCGGCTACGGAAGGGATGAAGATTCTCTTTTTCTGGAACACGGGTTGCATGAAGTGCATTGCCGTCATAAGGCAGTTCTATTCCTGGTATCTGGGGCAGACACCGGAAGAGAGACCCACCGTGTTTGCTGTTAATCTTGATGAGGATTATAATGAATCAGAATGGAGGAAAAAGATTAGCGGGATGCCTGAATGGGAGCATATGATTGACAGAGGTGATGTTGACAGTGAAGTAGCTAGCGGTTATTGTATCCTTTCTACTCCGGTAATTGTCCTGATCGATTCAAAATCATCAAAGATTGTATCCATGGCGTCTACCGTTGGCGCTCTGAGAGCCTTCATGGGGGAAGAATAATAATCAAATCAGGCCTTATCCATGATGCGTCTGTAGGTTCTGGGCTTGACGCCCTTGCATCCGGATTGATCGTACAACTTGTCGATCAGTCCCTCACACTTTTTCCTGCTCTCGTTCAGTAGCCCGTTATCGGTCGGGTACGTGATGTATTGGTCTGCTACCGTGGCATCTGCCTGGAGCTTCCCTTTGTTTGACGGTTCATCTGAGCCTTCCTTCTTTTTCTTCTTATTATGTTGTTGATCCTTATGTCCTTTGGCAGTCCGGATTAAGTCCGCGCTCAGAGTGTCAAATTGCTTGTGCCAACTCTTTTTCTTATCTCAACAAACAGAGAGGGATCAAATACCGGATCGACCTTGAACTCCTTCAACCCTACAAAATACTGCATGTATGGGTTTTCCTGGATGGCCTGTATAACTCCCCTGTCATCCAGTTTCTCCAGATGCTTGATGATCAATGCCCCAAGTAGTGTGCGCGGAGAAACTCCGGGACGGCCCGAGGCACTGCTCATAAGCGACATATAAACACTGGCGAACTTATCCCAGGGTACCACTCTGGCCAGTATAACCCAGCGGTTATCCACGGTCAGATTTGCCCGAAAAGGAGTCTTGAATTCTTCGATTGACAACTGTTTCTCTGAAGTATACCGTATCATAATGCAAGCTTTATGAAGACAATTAATGTTTTTACTTGCATTTTTGCTAATTTGTGAAGCTGAGTTATTAACTTATCATTCTGATTATCAACATTATAATAAGATCATTATACTTTTTCAGCAAACCCTATATTAAAAGTTATATCGAACTCACGTTGTAATAATTAAATCACTTAGTTTATCTCAAGTTTAAGTCGGTCAGGAAAGGTCGGATAATCAGCATGCGGTTCTGTCTGATACCAGAATGCTACTGATGATATATCATCCTGTAATGGGAGATACTTACCACCTCTCCAGCCAAGAGCCTGAATAGTAACTCTGAGATCTTTCTCGAAGCGAATAGGATCAAGTATGTGCCAACGATACATTCCAAAACGCATCTGCGATTTGTACAAGCCATCCGGTTTAATTACCTGGGGCAAGCCGCTATAAGGGGTGGTAAATTCTCGGTACCCTATCACGTCACCCTTATTAGTTGCCGGGTTTCGCACATGAAAATTGTATGATCCGCAAAAGTAGTCTTCAAGACCAGTGCCACAAATAGTTGGAAAATTCTTATCTCCATCCATGAAGAATTTTATTTCACCTTCACCCCACCAGCCATTATTATTAACTCCCCAACACATATAGGTTCCTACAAAGTGCCCCTTACCCTTAATGCCATCTATAATAGTGTAAACCTCTTTATAGGGAAGAGGATTAACTCTTCTGAACTGAGCATGAAAGTAAGCTGCATTGACAGGCACATCAGTCAGAGTGTAATCTATCTGATAATACAATCTCATGGGTTGGTCATCAATGTTGGTAATTGTCATCTTGCATTTCTTCCTGAATGGCATTACCCAATAACAATTATAGGCACTTCCGGGATTAACACAGACTGCAAGAGAGGAAACCTGGGCATACTCACCCCACCCGTTGGCGAAGAAATCACCTAACGGAGCTTCAATTGAGGGTGTTTTTTCGTCATCCCAATACACTCTAAATATGGAGAGCCTCCTGTTGCCTGTAGGTGTCATCCAAATATGTTGGATTGCCCCAGGACCTTCAATTTCAGCAAGAGTAAAAGTTTCTCCGGATCTAACATTAATGTAGGGATTTACCTTCCATCCCTGGCCAAGTTCTTGGGCTGCAGCTGCAGCGTTTGCAACGTTCGGGATATCCTTGTCTTCAACTTTTGCCATTCCTCCTTTACCCTTCTCGCCTGTATAGTTTTCTGGACTGATTGATCTGGTTTTGGCCGAGGAAAGCATATAGAGATTTCCAATACTCAGATTGAGGCCATTATACTCAGTTTGGGCTAATAATCCTTGCCCTGTCAATAAGACAGCAATCAAAAATAAAACAGTTCCTTTTTTCATTTTAATTATTCAATAAACGATTAAACTTATTCCTAAAAAAACTAACAAGAGTTTCTCAAAACCAATTGGGGGGGGGAGACTTATCTTTGAAACCTTCTTCGATACTTTTATTTGATCAATCAGGACCCTTACTGCTTCCTTTCCCATTTCATAGACTGGCTGCTTGACATAAGTCAATGGCGAATAAAAAGAGTCAAATGCCTCATTACCAGTAAATCCGACAATTGCAAGTTCCTCGGGAACTTTAATTCCAATATCCTGAATCGAATATAATCCGGATAGTGACAAAGCATTTGTTGCAAAAATCATTGCTTCTGCGCTCCACTCCAAAATCGCATCCTTTATCATCTTTTCTGTTTCATGCTGGAGGGTATGAAAAGGAATCATTTTTACCCTCACCTCATTGGATAAATGACAGTCTTTCATCGTTTACTCGTAACCTCTTGTCCGTTCAGTCATATGGATCAAAGAATTCGTGTAGGCTATCATACAAATACGTTTATACCCTTTAATTACCAGATGAACCGTTGCTTCATATACTGTTTCGTAATTATCAAGATACACATAATATGTTTCGATATTTGGCATATATCGATCGATTAATACTAACGGATTTTCTTCTTTCTACTAACCCAATAATCTGTTGTCCACATCCTTCTGAGAGTACAATTATTAATCCGTCGACTTGTCTGTTTAAAATTTTTCTATCAATGAATCGGATTTTGCGCAATCCTCATCAGATCACCATGTGATTATAATTAATGGCCTCGTCCTTAATAATTTTAGCTAACTGACTAAAAAAGGGATTGGCAGTATCCCCAACAAGTAATCCAATTGTATTTGTAGTTCTCCTTCGCAAGCTTTGGGCAAATTGGTCAGTTATATAGTTTAACACTTTCGCGACCTCTCTAATCCTTATGACAACCTTAGGGCCAATTCGTTTTTCTTTTCCAGGCTGTTCAAAACGTATGATACCAAAGCTATAGATACTTCAGCTCTGTGTGCGATATCTTTTATTGAAACCTTTTTTGCCATCTTCACACTGATCTTAGAATAGAAGTTTAAACGATTAAATAAATTTACACTATTGTCAATATATCAAGTCATCAATAAATATGTTATATAACATAAACTTCAAAAAAAGTCCAATTTGCTATCTTGCGCCAGAACAAGCTGACCACCATCAGTCGGTGCAAATAGACCATAGTTGAGTTCGCCTTATTTAATATCATGCCTGTAATTGCCATACGACCCGGGGTTTTTATTTGATGGATTGTAAAACTTCTTTCTTGCCCTTCAAATAATATGTGCTATTGTCAGAGATCGATATAATTTCTGAACACTAATGTCAGATTAAGTCTTGACTAATTCACATAAGGAGGTATCTCGTGCAAATCATGGTCTCTCAGCAGCTTAAAAGTTATCGTTATCTTGTTGCGTTCTCCAGTCTTTTCATTATGGAGAATATGAACAGTGCTGACAGGAAACAGCACCCAATAAAAACAATCCACATCTGCCCAACACAGCCTGAAGGTTTCCTTCGAAGAGCCCATTGCCGAAAGCAATAATAAAAAGTGCGGCAACAGTAAATTGCAGACTCATACCTGGTATAGCCATCAACAGATAACCACAGAACATGATTATGATCCCGGCAAGGATCACCGTCTTGTATTTGCGGGTTGAATCAGCCAAGATTCCTCCCACGAGCCCGAGCGCATAGGTGCTGAAATAAAACCAACCGTATATATTCCCGGCTTTCTCCGCTGTCAGATCATACCTCGCCTGCAGGAAGAGCACCAGGATTGCCATCATTGTATAAAAGCCGAACCGCTCCCCCCATATTCGCGAAGAACGCTACCAGTAAACCTCGAGGATGTTTCTTCAACATAGTCGTTTTAAGTATAAATATTTAAACGTTTAAAAGATCAAAGTATATTTATTATTTGCATTATTTGAAATGCAAGGCACCTGCACTCTTCCTCCTTCAATTTCACGATTATTTAAATTTAATATTAAGAATAAATTTTATATTTGCTTATACGATAAAGCAAAACAAATGAAATTAAATTATAATGAAATGATTATAAGGATTATTATCAAGTCTTTCGCAGTTATCATTGCTTTTGCACTGACCACATTTATTCTATCAGGACAGCCGGAATCTCAAGATACGGAGTTACGCGTGACTGTGGTCCAAATGGATGTGGTTGACGGTGACCTCAAAGCCAAAATGAAGAGAGCCGAGAAGAATGTCAGAAAGGCAGCACGGCTGCAGGCTGACATCATATGCCTTCCGGAAGCTGTCGACTATGGCTGGCTTTACTGGCAGGCCAGGCCCAATGCATTCACAATCTCCGGCAGATACAGTGACTTTATCTGCAGATTCGCCAGGGAACTTAAGGTGTGGATAGCGGTCGGATGTCTTGAAAAGGAGGGAGACAAAACTTATAATTCAGCCATCCCCGATGACAGGACAGGAATGATTGTGCTTAAACACCGCAAGATAAACACTCTGTCTGATCTTACTTCGCACCTGTATGATAGCGGAAGTGCCGAAGATATTAAGGTTGTCGATACGGAGTTTGGCGTTATCGGAATTACAATCTGCGCCGATAATTTTATTATTGAGAATTCAAAAAGGGTAGCTGAACTTGGTGCATGGCTTCTAATGACTCCTCATGGTTGTGCCGCACGGGTGAAAGACGTTCCTGACAATGCAGTTAGGTTTATGACCCATATCCGGAATATTGCCTAACAAACAGGATTATGGGTTGTGGGGCCCAATATATGTCTATCGGAAGTGGTGGGTGGAGAATGGAAGGGATAGATGCACAGCGGTTGTTCAACCATAGCAAATCCCGGTGGCAAGATGGTTGTCTTTGGGAAATTCCGCGAACCGGACCTGTTAGTATATGATATTGTCAGGTAATAGATGAGATCTGTAGCCAGACCAGGATGTTTTTCAATGAGAGATAAATTCAGAACAGAATAATAATTAAAACCTAAAGGAATGAAATCAGCCAGATCAAATCGGATTGTTTGTTTTGCACTTGCTCTTCTTCTGACACTTCCTGCTACCGTAAGGAGCCAGGGACGACCAGACGAATTCCCTTCGGTTCTCAGTATAAGGGATCAGGCCCGGACCGTTTTCCAGATAACTCAGAAAAGGCTAGAAAAGCTTATCCCTGAAATAATGGACGAGACAGGTTTTGATATGTGGATCATTGCCTGTAATGAAGACGATCTCGATCCTGTTTACAGGACCATGATACCTTTTGAGATGTGGTGCCCGATCACTCAGATACTACTCTTTTATCATAAAGGACCCGGGTATCCGGTTGAGAGGATAAACATATCACGGACTAATCTCGACGGACTATTTACCGCCGCCTGGGATTATAATGCGTTTGACAAGGGTGGGAGTGAAGGGCAGTGGGATTGCCTGAAACGTATTGTCATGGAACGTGACCCAAAAAACATAGGTATCAATATCGGAAAAGTTCAGTGGATAGGAGGAGGTCTGACGGTTGCCTTACATGAAAAGATTATCGAAACCATTGGTAAGAAGTATTCTGCACGCCTCACCTCTGCTGAAGAGATGGCAACAATATGGGGGATGACCCTCATTGAGGAGGAGATACCGCTGATGGAAAGGGCACAGGCCATCTCCCACGCGATAATCGCTGAAACATATTCATCCAAAGCTATCACTCCGGGAGTCACAACTCTTGATGATCTCATGTATTATTATTGGCAGCGCGTCAATGACCTCGGTCTTGATATACTTGCACATCCCAAATTCAGGATCAAGGGCAGGAGCCAGGCTGATATTGAAAAATACGGGAAAGATGACAAGGTGATCAGACATGGCGATTTCCTATTCTGTGACGTTGTACTAAAATATATGAGGTATAGCACCGATCACGCCGAATGGGCATATGTACTCAGGCCCGGTGAGACAGAAGCTCCCATGAGTTTCAGGATGCTAATGGCAGAAGGCAACCGACTTCAGGACATCTTTTGCAACGAATTTCGTGAAGGACTAACAGGGAATGAGGTTCTGAGGCGGATACTTGATAAGGCAAAGCAGCAGGGTATCTCAGGTCCGATGATCTATTCGCACGGCATTGGTTGTTACCTTCATGAACCCGGACCGCTGGTAGGCTTACCATGGGAACAGGAGTTCATTCCTGGAAGAGGTGAGGTGAAAGTGAGGTATAACACTTGCTACGCTGCGGAATTAAGTGTAGGCAGACCAATGCCAGAACTTGACGGATCTGTGCTTAATATGGCCCTGGAACAGATTGTCTGCTTTACCGAAAAAGGAATGGTCTTTCTTGACGACAGGCAAACTGGATTTTACCTTGTAAGGTAACAGGTATGCGGTCAACTGGCATCACTATAAGTACTTTTCAACTAACCGGAACATGCTCCCGGCAGGACTGGCATGGGACGGATAACACCTCTGGAGCGTCGATTAAAAGAGTGATGAGATCATTCAATTCAGCGCCGAGGACGGCATAACCATCAGATCGCTGAAGTCGCCTGCCGGCGACCCGAACGGACTAGCATATGACAGCAAGTATCTTCGGGTATCAGACAGGATAAAGGATGAGATATATGGTAGACCCGGTCCCAGGACGTGTCATAATCATTACCGAAGCTCCCGGCCCCTATACAAACAGCTTCTGCTTCGACGGTACCTCGCTTTGGACCGGCGATTACCAGAATTACGTGACATACAAGCTAAAGATACGGGATGATGAACAGTTCAAAACTGACAACGAGAGCAGATCAAGAGTTACATATACCTATACAGTTGACAACTACGGTCCTGGTACCGTTAAAGAGATGGATATATATCTTGCTATACCTGTGGACAGGGTAAACCAGACCATCGTCGATAAAATATCATATTCACCGGAGTATACCAGTATTGTGACCGACCAATGGGGAAAGCAGTCAGCAAGATATCATCTCTGTAACCTTAAGCCGCGAGAATCGCAGTCTTTGCAACCCACACCCGCGAAATGATTACACAACTCCTTGAAGAATTCTCACGAGCTGTCAGAACCTGACAGTGTCCTGTACAACTAACTTATAAAATCATCATATGGGTATGATTTTACTATATTATAAAAATAAAATAGGTATAATTATAATAATTGATAAAAGATGACCCACTTGTCATAGCAGCAATCATAAACTACACATTGTAAATGTAGCTGATAATGAATCACATACAGATATTATGGGATTCGGTCCAGATGATTATTTTGCATAGGATTATTATTACGATGCATAAACATCCAATTATTTGATTTTAAGGTAATGTGGTCAAAAACAGTTGGTGATTTTTCAATTATATAAGACGGACTCACGCACTTAACCCTAATAACACGCAAAAGATCAGCGTGAAATCACAAAAATTTCTAGCTGATCTTTTGCCTTATTCTTTCTAGAATTATGAATTGATTTATAATTCATAGCAGCAAACCTAGATTTTGCGCTGACTCGGATCACTTTTTACCAACTTTTATTGACTATTATATCGATTTTAATAAAGAATAGTAAAGAGGAAACTGGCTATCGTTTTCAGGGTAGAAATAACTTCACTTTAAGGTTCTGACGCTGGAGCCCGTTTGCTGGCGGAAATCAATTCCTTTCATGAGATAATGAAGCACTCGCACCGGGCTCATCCGGCGGGGTTCCCGCAGGTCATTGAAGAGGTATGAGCAAAATGAATTATTCACGGAATGAACAGCATAACACATAGCAGGGAAGTACTCAGGAACAAGCACGGGATTGTGATCAAGGTCGGAACTTCGTCACTCTCCTACCCAAATAGAAGAATGAATCTGCACAATATCCGGAAACTAGCCGGTGTTATGTGCGGAGTAAGAAAAAGGGGAGCAGAGGTGATCCTTGAAAATTTGGGAGCAATAGTTGTCACTTTGGTGGATGCGGATCTGTTTATAATGCTGTCGGATATTGATGGGCCATATGATGCCGTTCCAAAAACAGAAAGCAACGCGCGGATAATTCATTCGGTATATCAGATCACTACCGAGGTGCAACAACTGGCCTGCGGAGCGGGATATTCGTTCAGTTCAGTAGCATTTGATATTATTGAAGGCCGCGAGCTGGGTACACATTTCGTAGCAGTTGATAAAGAGTCTGTGAATATTCCCTATGAAAACATCAGAAGTTAACGCCGGAATGGCATGGCATTTGTCGTTTGTCATGTCAATCATGCTTCTCTGTAAGGTATCATATGAGAAACCGGATTATCAAACTGTGCCGGAGTACAGGCTGGAGTATACCGTGTTGCCTGAGGCCAGGGATGAAGCGATCCAGTTGAGAAATGGTGTCCTCGGTGCACTTGTCTGGAAGAATGGAGAGAACCTGCGATTCTCGCTGAACCGTGCCGACCTGTGGGATTACAGGGAGACTTTTGATGCGTGGTTCATGGGGATGACCAACTTCGTTCTTGCCATGGACAGGCAGACATACACGAAAGCAGCGGAGCTGGCTGAATTAACAGGCTACAGAGAAGATGCTGGCTTATGGTGTTCACTCCTGACTGAATGGCCGGAGTATGAGCTGGACGATACAGGCGGACTGGCTGTTGCGAGTAACCAGTCGGGTTAAGGATATAACAAAACCCGCGCCATTCTTCCAGGTATCATGGAAGCCCTGCCCGAAGACTGGAGCACCGAATATCTCGGGTTAATACTCTCTGTTAAAGTAGTTGATTCGCCGGATGAGTCCTTTAATCACATAAACACCTAAGGATGGCATCATTCGGATGAAATTGTGACGGACAGTTATGAGCGTGGCATGCGCTTTTTAAGTGAAGTTGATTCTGTTGCATATCTTATCAATGCCTCAACAAGTTTCAATGATGGGGGTGAATTCGGCCTGGGTACTAAAACCGGCATCAGTAACCAAAAACTACATTTAAGATGCCCGATGGGAATGAATGATCTTATGGCACCAAAATACATAGTTCTCAGGTCAGGACAGGTGAGAATCTTAGCACCCTGTATCCGTTATGATCTCTCTTCAGGAGAGTCACACAATCACCGGATGTAATACCGCAATTGTCAGGCTACTAAACCAATAGATGGCCTAAATGACAATCCGGCCGGCTGTACGGACAAAATCGTAAAAAAATTTTGAATTTAAACGTTTAAGCGTTATCTTGGGGAACAAATATACTTGAGCTATCTACACGATAATCACTCATGCTGACACTGGTACGTTAGGGCAATGTCTAGCTATTCGTTCATACAGGGACTGACAGGGGGGGGGAGATATAATGCTGTTACAAAAGCACTCTATATCAACTTAAGGATGTGCAACAATTTTGACAGCTTCTTCTTATGTCAGTCCGGCCGGGGAAATATCGGGCTGGATAAAGGAAGATTATATTAAGATGATGAAAGGTTCCATTGACGTTGAAAGGTGTATGGTTGCATGCAGGGAGGTTGCTAAAGGGGAAATAATAATGCAGTAGGTTATAGCATTACTGCTGGCAAGAGTCTCATTATATAAAGCCATAGAAGTATCATGATCAGAAAAATCCTTTGCATGCTGTTGATCATCAGTAGTTTCTGTGGTCTCGGGGCCCAGGGATTGATATACAAGCTTGAACAACTGGTGAATCCGGAAATGCTGCCTCAATACCGGCCAGAAGTTATCAGGCAATTCTCAAGTTATGACACCACCGGAGGTTACGATGATGGTTTTAGCGGCAAATATTCATTCATCCATATGGAAGGTGATAAGCAGATCCTGGCAGAAATGACCGGTCCTGGTGTGATTAGCAGGATATATACTCCCACACCTACGGAAGACATTACAGAGTTTTATTTCGACGGGGAATTAACACTAAGGATCAGGATGCCATTTTCCCGGCTTTTTACTGGAAATCAGTTTCCTTTCCTGAACGCTGTCTGCGATCATGAGGTGGGAGGCTACTACTGCTATCTCCCCATGCCTTGCCAGAAATCATGCAAGATGTTATACAACGGCAAGATGCTCTTCTGGCAGCTACACTACCGGACTTATCCCGAAGGAACACATATAAAGACCTTCTCGCCCGATTGGGATGAGACGGAGGTTGCTGCCCTGAACAAGACAGTCGGGATCTGGAGAAAATATGGCACAAATATTCTGGACAAGAGCTATAAAAATTTTATAATAAAAACTACTGAGATCAGACTGAACCCTGGCGAATCAATGAGAGTATTCAACTCCAGGAAAGGAAGAAGAATCATCGGAATAGAGATTGAAGGATCTGATAAGCTGCAGAAAAATGATAACAGGACCATCCTGAAGGCAAAGTGGGATAATGACAATTCATGGTCTTTGAAGGCACCTCTGAAAGATATGTTCGGGTATTATTTTGGGAAGAAAGGCATGCGTTCACTACTGGCTGGCTCCTCAGGCGACATCTCCTATCTTTATTACCCGATGCCCTTCTCACATAATGCTCTTGTGGAAATAGAACTCCCCGGCGATGACCAGACTATCTGGGCCACAGTGAATCTCCTGGTGAGAGTATTTTATCAGGAGAGGCCCCGGGATGAAAACGAGGGCAGATTTTATGCTCACTGGAGACGAAACATTGACCTGCCGACGGGAGAACCTTAATATTATCTCACCGGAGATAACCGGGAGAGGACATTATGTAGGTACTATTCTGCTTAGTCAGGGTCATGAGACAGGTTCAACATGGTTCTTCGAAGGTGATGACAAAACATATATCAACGGCGAACTGGCAATACACAAAACCCGCGGTAAAGATTTGCATCTGGTTCGTATGAACAAATGGGAAAATTGTTAAAATATAAGGCAATGCTGATGAAAAGATTTATAAATACACTTCCTACTGTCCTGGTGTTGCTCGTTGCATATCTTGCTGCCGGGCAGACAGCTCCAGCTCAAATAATAACCCCGGGAGGTCAAAAGATATCCAGGTTGGATATAAACAGGTTCATAAGCCGTGAAGTTGACACTCTTCAAATCACTGGATTGTCTGTTGCAATAATTGAAAAAGGCAGGATCGTATATTATAAGACTCTGGGTGAGAAAAACAAGCAAACTGGTGAGAAGGTAGGCAGAAAGACCCTGTTTGAAGCAGCTTCAATGACTAAACCGGTATTTGCCTATGCGGTTCATAAACTAGTTGCGGAAGGGCGTTTTGATATTGATACTCCTCTGTTCATATACTTCCCCTATGAGGACCTTGAATATGATGACCGTTATAAGCTGATAACCGCTAGAATGGTACTTGGTCATACAACCGGCCTTCCTAACTGGAGACCGAAAGGAGAGAAACTTGCATTTATTGCCGAGCCAGGGAGCAGGTATACATATTCCGGAGAGGGCTATGAATTCCTGGGTTATGCAGTCAGCAGGCATATAGGGAAGCAACTGCAGGAGATCATCAGTGAGCAGGTGCTTTTGCCTTTAAAGATGAAGCACTCCTTCATGACAGACAATGATTATGTGACCAGGCACGTGGCAACAGGCCATTCCGACGGTAAGGTATCCGGCAGGATGTTCCTTGATAAGTCATATGTTGCCTATGGTCTGCGCACGGAAGCAAGAGACTATGCCAGGCTTGTGATTGCGCTCATGAGTGAAAGCCATCAACAGCAGAGCATTTTTGAAAAGATGGCTTTTCCTCATATTAATATTGATGACAGGGTAGTATCATGCCTTGGGATCCGTACCGAACAGACCCCTTATGGAGTAAAATACTATCACAGCGGGAACAACGGGAACAGGTTCCAGTCTCATTTTGCATTCTATAAGGACAAGGACTTTGGCTTTGTATTCTTCATGAACTGCAACAGGGGGGTCGAATTTGCTGCTAAAATGTATGAGTTTTTAACAAGTAGAGAATAAATTAAGACTTTTATTATGGAACTTACACGAAGGAATTTTCTTAAGACATCAGCAGCTGTCGCTGCTACTGGAGTCATTACAGGACCGTTTACTGCATGTACAACAAAAAACATCAATACAAAGACCGGGGGAGACAAGGTGATGAAATTGTCATTCAGGCCTTACGAGTTGCAGACGAAGCATCAGTTCACAATTTCAGGGTATACCCGGACGGCCCAGACATCAATTCTTACAGAAATTTCATATGACGGTGTAACGGGTTATGGAGAAGCTCCCCTGCCACCATATATGGAAGGTCAGACGCCTGACACAGCGATGGCTTTCATGAAAAAGGTTGACCTTTCACAGTTCGGGAATCCTCTTGAACTGGATGATATCCTGACATATGTTGAAGGAATAGATTCCGGTAACACATGTGCCAAAGCAGGAATTGATATCGCGCTTCATGATCTTTTTGGAAAGCTTATCGGCAGGCCACTCTACCAAATCTGGGGTTATACCCGGTCGAAGACCCCTAACACAACAGTAACAATTGGTGTAGACACAGAAGAGATAATACGTCAGAAGACACAGGAAGCGTCATCATTCAATCTGATAAAAGTAAAGTTGGGGATGGATGAAGCAACTGACAAAATGCTCATTACGACGGTTAGGTCAGTCACCAATAAACCGATTACCATTGATGCAAACCAGGGCTGGAAGGATAAATACTATGCCCTCGATATGATCCACTGGCTTAATGAACGGGGTGTCCTGTTCATTGAACAGCCATTACCAAAGCACAACCTTGATGATATGGCCTGGATAACTGAGAAAAGTCCTCTGCCGACTATTGCAGATGAATCATGTCAGCGGCTGAAAGACATTCCCCGCCTGAGAGGAGTTTTTTCCGGTATAAACATAAAGTTGCTGAAATGTACCGGATTAAGGGAGGCAAACAGGATGATCTCTATGGCTGAAACCTACGGAATGCAACTGATGATCGGATCTACGCTAGAGACTTCCTGCAGTATCTCAGCTGCTGCCCAGCTAACACCAAAAATGAATTATGCCGATCTCGATGGGAATTTTCTTGTCAGCAATGATTGCTTTGCCGGGATGAAAGTCATTGACGGAAAAATCACCCTTAATGAAAGACCCGGAATAGGAGCAGAAAGAATAAACCTTTAAAACTCAACAATATGAAAGGAGTATTACCACTCAGAGTATTTATTACTGCATTCCTCTGTATGATCATAGGAGCAGGCGCTCATACACAGAATATCTATCCAGGGAAAAGCTGGAAAACGGCACTGCCCGAAAAACACGGCTATGACGCAAAGAAACTTGAAGAGGCCAGAAAATATATAATTGACAGCATGAATACAACAGGCTTGGTGGTCGTAGTCAATGGCGAGATCATATTCAGCTATTGTAGCATTGACCGCGTGAGTTACCTGGCCTCATGCAGGAAAAGCATCCTGGCAATGATGTACGGTAACTATGTAAAGGACGGGACCATAGATCTTAATAAAACCATTAACGATCTCGGCTTTGATGATGTTGGCGGGCTTCTGCCTGTAGAAAAGAAAGCCCGCGTCATTGATCTTGTCACAGCAAGGTCAGGTGTCTATCATATAGCCTCAAATCTGGGCGATGACAGGGCTAACTCACCGGAACGGGGAAGCAAAGAACCTGGTGAATATTTTCTTTACAATAACTGGGATTTCAATGTGGCCGGTGCCGCTTTTGAGAAGATGACCGGACGCAACATTTTTGACGCATTCCAGACTGATATCGCTGAGCCGATTGAATTACAGGATTTTGAAAGGTCTGTTCATGTTAAGGCTGGTGACATGGAGTTATCAAGATATCCTTCTTATCATTTTCATTTGTCAACAAGAGATATGGCCCGTATAGGATATCTGATGCTCAGAAGAGGGAACTGGGATGGCAGGCAGGTGATCCCTGATGACTGGGCAGACAAAATTGTTTCTGTGGTGACCCCCCTGGAGGAGATGAACCCTGTCGCCCGAAGGACCGGTGAGTTTGGCTATGGTTATATGTGGTGGATATTTCAGGGGCAGGCAAATATCGGAGCATTTGCAGGCGGATACATGGCAAGAGGTGCAATAGGGCAGTATATCACGGTCCTGCCTGCTGCAGATATGGTGATAGCACATAAGACTGACGCCATTTACGGGAGAAGCTCTACCTGGAGGACCTACTACAAACTGCTGCAAATGATTACTAATGCCAGGATAGCGGAAGAAATGCAATGATGTTTTGCGCTCCAATTGAAAAAATGGTAAAGAATAAATACATAAGAATCCAAGCACTCTGTTTTGGCATAATAATCATGATTTTCGGGACTTCGCTATCCTTCGGACAAGATAATGATGCTATAATTAGAGAGTTGAATGCCATTAAGTCTGAACTTAGGAATTATGACCATACTTATGATGAGATACTAAAAAAAGTCGATGATGTTCTATGGTTCGAAAGAGTAGGCGATGTTGCTTATATTGACAAGGTATACATCTGCGGACCCCCAAGGTGGAAAGAAAAGAACCCGACTGCAATGGGTGCAGGTAATCCCCTGAAATTGTGGACTTATGTTTTTATTCCCAGAACAATTGATACGAACAGGAAATATCCTCTGCTGGTATTTGCCCATAGCGGTGTGCATGGGAATATTTCAACATATTATACTCATATCATCAGGGAGATGATGGCTCAGGAATATATTGTTGTAGCCATGGAATACCGGGGTAGTGTTGGTTATGGCAGGGCGACATATGAGAATATTGACTACGGAGGACGCGAGGTAGAAGACGTGCACGAGAGCCGCAACTATATGCTTGAGAATTACAGCTTCATCGATAAGGACCGGATCGGTATAATAGGGTGGAGCCATGGAGGCCTGATTACCCTTATGAACCTTTTCAGGTATCCTGATGACTACAAAGCCGGGTTTGCCGGTGTCCCTGTATCGGATCTGGTTGCACGAATGGGATATACCAGGAGTTACGAAGATCTCTTTTCGGTAGATTACCATATCGGAAAGACTGTTGCGCAGGATGTTAAGGAATACCGTAGACGATCACCCGTATGGCACGCCGCGGAGCTCAAAACTCATCTCCTTATTCATACAAACACCATTGATGAGGATGTGAATGTGTTGGAGGTCGAAAGCATGATCAATGCACTGAAAGCGGAGGGGAAGGAATTTGAGTATAAGATATTTGAGGGAATCCCCGGGGGGCATTCCTTTGACAGGATGGATCACAAACAGGCCACTGACATTAGGTTCACCATCTATAAGTTCCTTGAGAAGTACCTTAAGCCAGCTAAACCTTTCAGGTCAGCTGATGAGATGCGTAAAGCCGGTTACAGGTTTGATTAAACCCGTGGTCATTATGCCAAACAACATATGCAGATTCGGTCTCCTTTTATTCGTTGCGCTGGAATCCTGCTCTCCCGGAACTGATAAAGATCAGTCAGATGCAGGGATACGGGATAAGATGAATGATATCCTGATTTCTGTTGACGACCTCTATACAGAACTGTGAAACTATGTCAATAGTCAGGCAATCACTCCCAATTTTAATCGTTTGGTTTCAAACGGAGTAGCCTTCATGAATGCTCATTGCCAGCCTGCAGTAAGCGCTTCATCAAGGGCAGACCTGATGACCGGATTGTGTCCTGATTCAAATAACGTGAGGCATCTGGGCAACGAATTCCGGAAAATCAATCATGATATTGTTACAATGCCGCAATATATCAAGAATTTTTGGTATCATACTGTAAGCATTGGAAAGGTCTTTCATAACCATAAACCCGATTTTGTCTCGTGGGATAAGCCGGAACTGAGACCGGAGACGTTCAAAACCCCGGTGCTGATCAGCACGGATGCCGTACCTTTCATATTACAGGAAAAACCTGACTGTTGAGAGACGTCTTGATGGGTTGTTCAGAGGCAGATGGACTGAGGTACTGCCCTGTGGCTCCAACATGAAAAACTAACACCGATCATCCATTGCAAGCAGGCGATCATGGCTGATCTGCCTGTTATCCCAAAGGAGCAATTGTTTTCAAAAAAGATGAATTTTGTTTTGTTAATTTAAACGATTAAACATATATTTGTTGGAAGCTATTTCAAATGACAGACGGAGAATTCTGCATAGGTATTGATTACGGAACTGATTCAGTCAGAGCACTTCTGGTGGATACGCATGATGGAATTGAACTAGCCTCATCTGTTTTTGAATATCCCCGCTGGAAAATGGGTCTTTACTGTGATCCGGTGCGTAATATCTACAGGCAACACCCGCTGGATTACATTGAAGGCTTAAAGGCGACAATACATGAGTTGTTAAAGATCGATAAGAACTGCGCTAAAAGAGTAAGGGCAATCGCTACCGATACAACTGGATCTACTCCTGTGGCAGTTAATAAGGCAGGTGTCCCGCTGGCGCTCCTGCCAGACTTCATAAATGATCCGGATGCAATGTTCATCCTCTGGAAGGACCATTCTGCAATAAAGGAGGCTGATCAGATCAATTTATTATCAAGGGCATCGTCTGTTGACTATACCAAATATTCAGGCGGCGTTTACTCCTCAGAATGGTTCTGGGCAAAAATTGCACACGTTCTGAGGCAGAATGATAAAGTTGCCGGTGAGGCATGGTCATGGATTGAACATTGTGACTGGATTCCCGCATTGCTTACCGGTAATAAGGATGCCCTGAAAATAAAAAGAAGCCGCTGTGCTGCAGGCCATAAGGCAATGTGGCATGCAGACTGGGGTGGCTTTCCTCCGACAGAGTTCCTGGGGAAATTGAATCCTGGCTTAAGGGATATACGCGCCAGGTTGCCAGTAGAAACTTATACTTGTGATATGTCTGCAGGAACACTCTCCCCTGAATGGGCAGCAGAACTCGGATTAAATAAAGATGTCATTGTTGGCATCGGAGGCCTTGATGCGCATTTCGGAGCAGTTGGCGGTGAGATAGAGCCTTATCTTCTCAGCAAGGTCGTTGGAACATCCACATGTGACATGATGGTTGTGCCCGTGGGCAACGCCAGGGACCGGCTAATAAAAGGAATCAGCGGACAGGTAGAAGGTTCTATTATTCCCGGATTTATTGGAATGGAAGCCGGACAGTCGGCGTTCGGGGACATCTATGCATGGTTCAGGGACCTCCTGATGTGGCCACTTAAAGCATTTCCAGGTGTTCCGGAAGAGAACATCGCCAGCATAAAGTCAGAAATCATCGGTGAACTCAGTCATCAGGCTGAAATGCTTCCCTCCGATTGTAACGGTATTGTTGCTCTCGATTGGCTTAACGGACGCCGGACTCCTGATGCTAATCAACATCTGAGAGGGGCTGTCAGAGGCCTTACTCTTGGTACTGATGCTCCCCGGATATTCAGGGCCCTGGTTGAAGCAACTGCGTTCGGTTCCAGGATGATTGCCGAGCGATTTGTGAATCAGGGAGTACCGGTTAAAGGTGTACTTGCGCTGGGAGGTGTGGCAAAGAAATCCCCTTATATCATGCAAACACTTGCTGATGTGATGAATATGCCTATCAGGGTGGTCAGGTCAGAGCATACTTGCGCATTGGGTGCCGCTATGTTCGCTGCAGTAACAGCAGGGTTATTCACATCCGTTACAGAAGCCCAAGAGAAAATGGGGAAAGGATTTGAATCTCTCTATTCTCCAATAGAAGAGAATGTTAAGAATTATGAGATTCTGTTTGAAAAATATGTGTCATTCGCAGCGTATGAAGAAGGTGAAACAGCACATACCCTGCAAAGGACAAAGAATTAGCTTGTTTGAATGGGTTTTGTTTTGATAAGTTGTATGGTTAGTTTTTGGGTTGGGTAAGTCGTGTGCATCAAAAGTTAAATGATGCACACGACTTTTGTGTGTGCGCCGAATAAATAAGTAATTTCCCAGGTATTTTCCATAACCAACCTGCTGCCGGTTAACCTGCCGACAGAGTTGACAAAAGCTATATTACTATCACAACATGATGATTTTATCTGAGTACTTGAGCCTTCGCCCTGGAAGACCGGATAAGAATTTTATCTGAGCACCATGGCCTCCCACAGCGATTCGGACCAGACAATTCTATCTGAGTAGAACGGCCACTCCGCAGGAATCCGGGTCAGACAATTTCATCAAACCCGGGAATCCATTTCATTATTCTCTTCACAATTTAAAGATTTGATTTAGAAAATATTAAATAGATGTCTCTTGTATTAAAAACATCAAGAGCTGTATCGTATCTATTTAACAAATAATAACAATATGATTTGTATCATTTATTAGTGCAAACCGCATGTTATCTTTGTCGGCGATCTGAAAAAAAATGCATAACTAAAAAAGAAAGAAAAAAATGAAAACAAGGTTTGCTCTGTTAATGATTCTGGCACTG
>Ga0116184_10001147_pt1 | contig 26701 bp, 17 predicted proteins | sample AD_JPNNA5_MetaG_FD_89886 | JGI IMG/M metagenome (GOLD analysis project Ga0116184, IMG submission 89886) | Active sludge microbial communities of municipal wastewater-treating anaerobic digesters from Japan - AD_JPNNA5_MetaG | ecosystem: Engineered > Bioreactor > Anaerobic > Digestate | place... | reverse complement strand
GGCCGCCTCGGTGGCCAGCCGCGGCGATGGAATCAGGTCGAGGTCCTCGGGCCCGATGGTTTCACGATCGCAGCGGTAGGCAGCCCGCTCGACCACATTCTTGAGCTCGCGGACGTTCCCCGGCCAGTTGTGGTCGGCCAGGCGCGCCAGGGCGGCCGGGGAGAGCCGGTGGGCCACGAGTCCGGCGACCTCGGCGCGAAACCGCTGGATGAAGTGGTCCGCCAGTTCGGGGATGTCATCGATTCGCTCACGGAGCGGCGGCAAGGTGATGGTCTCGAAGGCCAGCCGGTCGTGGAGATCCGCGCGGAAGGTGCCCGCGGCCATGGCGGCCTCCAGATCCGTGTTGGTGGCCGCGACGATGCGGACATCGGCGGTGAGTGTCTGGTTGCCCTGGACGCGCTCGAAGGTGCGGTACTCGATGACTCGTAGGATCTTCTGTTGGAACTCGGGGCCCATGTTGCCGATCTCGTCGAGGAACAAGGTACCCCGTTCGGCGAGGTCGAAGCGGCCGAGTTTGAAGGGCGCGTTGTTGAAGGCATCCTCCTCCTGGCCGAACAGCTCGCATTCGAGGAGGCCCTCGGGGATGGCGGCGCAGTTGACGGTGACGAAGGGTCCCTCGCTGCGCGGGCTGGCGCGGTGAATGGCGGCGGCGAAGAGCTCCTTACCGGTTCCCCTTTCGCCGCGGATGAGCACGGGCCTCGGGACCTTGGCGACGCGCTCGACGCGGGCCAGCGCGGCGCGGATGGCCTCGCTGGACCCCACGATGTCGTACCGTCGGCCGACCTGCTCTTCGAGGTACTGTGTCTGGCGCTTGAGGCGCTTGTACTCCTCGGCGAGCCGGCGGTTCTCCTCGATGGCACGCACCAGCCGCTCGATCTTGTCCATGCTCAGCTCGATGGTGTCCTCGAGGTAGGCATCTTTCTCGAGGTAGTCGGAGGCGCCGCACTTGATGGCCTCGACGGCTGAGCCAACGCTGCCCTGGCCCGTCAGCACGATAACCGGCATATCGTTGCCGTCGGCGCGGATCCGCCGGAGGACATCCATGCCGCTCATGCGCCCGGCGCCGAAGTCGAGGTCGAGGATGACGACAGAGAAGGGGCGTTGGCCGCGGAGGTGTTCCAGGGCCTCCTCACCCGAGGGGGCCTGGACGACACGATGGCCACGATCGGACAGGATCGTAGTTAGCAGGTCGCGCACGGCCGCCTGGTCGTCGACGACGAGAATGGGGTCGCCTATCGCGCGGGCTGCGACGAGTCTTTCGCTCATTGGAGGATCTCCGGTTCGCGGTCATCGGCGGCCTCGGCATCGATGACTTCGGTACGGATCATGCCGCGGAAGTCTTCGAAGATGACGGGACGCAGGCGCAAGCGGGCGGCTTCGGGGTGGAGTTCGACGGCCGCGGGCAGCTCGATGCAGACGGTCGTGCCTTCTCCCTCGGTGCTATCCACATGGAGCCTCCCGAGGTGTTCGCGGGCGATCTGGGCGGCGATGGTGAGTCCGAACCCGCTGCCTCCCTCTTTGGTGGTGAAGCCAGGCCGGAGCACATCGCGCAGGTGCGACTCGGGGATCCCGGGGCCGGAATCCGACACGATGAGGCGCACCACTTCGGCGCGCGATCCATGTCCGGAGGGGCCGAGGACTAGATCGGTGGACACCTGCACCGGCTTTCCGGCCGATGCCTGGGCGGCGTTCTGGACCACGTTGACGACCATTTCACGCAGCCGGCGGGCGTCGCCGCGGATCCGTGGCAGCGCCAGGGACGGGTTCAGCTCGACGCGGGCCTGGGGATACTGCACCTGCACTGTGAGGACGGCACGGCGCACCGTCTCGTTGACATCGACCATGCTCGTGTCCATGGGGGGCGGCCGGAGCACACGGAGGAACTCCACGATACCGTCGTAGGCTTGCGACTGGACGTCGGCCAGGCCAGCGACCTCACTGGCAACGACGTCAGGCGGCTCGCCATCGATGGCCCGCTTGGCCAGCGCCCGGATCGAGCTACCCAGTACACCCAGAAGGTTCTTGGTGGCGTGGAGATGGTCGTAGACACTGGCCAGCGCATCAGCCCGGGCCACATCGACCAGGGTCGGCAGGAGCTGGACCATCACGCGTTCGCAGGCTCCCCTGCCCTGGGCGGCCTGCACCAGGTCAAGCAGGTGCCCCACCATGGTCGCGGCATCCTGGTCGTAGTAGAGCGCCGACAGGTTGTGGTAGGCCGGTGCGTAGTCGGGGTCGGCGAGGATGGCGCGGCTGTAGTAGTCCAGGGCCTGGCGCACCTCGCCGCGCTTCTGGAGGAGGATGGCGAGGTTGTTCAGGGCGGGCGCGAACTCCGGGGCGAGTTCGAGACAGCGCTGGTAGCGGTCGATGGCCAGGTCAGCGTCGGCGTCGACATCGTCGTAGCAGGTGCCGACGGCGAAGTAGACGCGATGGGGGCTGGAGAACTCGGTGTGCAGGGTGGGGCGGGACAGCAGGGCCTCGAACTCGCTGATGGCTCGTAGGCGCAGGTCGGGATGAGCATACTTGTCGCGAGCGTAGAGCAAGCCCAGCCGGTATCGGGCTTCGAGATGGCCGGGATCGGCCTCGAGTGCTTGCTCGAAGTAGCGGACGGCAGCCGTGTCGGGCACGTCGGGGTCGTCGCTGCAGGCGAGGCCAAGGTTCACATAGAGGTCGGACCGGTGGGCGGCGAGTAGGGGCTCGCCCTCGATGAGCTTCTCGGCCCGGTCATAGGCGCGGCTGGCGGCCAGAGCGACGGCCAGGTTGTAGTAGGCGTCGCGGGCGTTGGGGTCGAGTTCGACAACGCGGCGGAAATCGGCGGCGGCGGCGCCCGCATCCCCCCGCGCGTAGCGGCACCGCCCGCGGTGGTAGTAGGCCTGCAAGTGCTCGGGAGCGGCCGCGACGGCACGTGAGAAGGCCACTTCGGCTTGTTCGTACTCCTGCTCGTCCTTGTGGACGAGGCCCAAGGTGAACCATGATTCGGCCAGGGTCGGGTCGAGGCGAAGGGCTTCCTCAAGCACGGTGATGGCCTCATCGAACTGGCCGCTTCGATAGAGGGCGGCTCCGAGGCCTCCATAGGCAGCGGCCCAGCCCGGGTCGGCCTCGCAGGCCGCCCGGTATCGTTCGACGGCGACGGAGAGGTCGCCCCGGGTCATGGCCTCGTGGCCCTGGCGAACGAGGTGTTCCGCGCTGGCTGCACCGCGCCGGTGGCTCGACTTCATCCGCCCGCGGCCTCCGCGGCCGCGCTCACCGTCACTCTCTTGGCGGTGATCACACCGGCTTTCACGATGACCGTGTCGGACGCGTCCTCGATCGTCGAGCCGGTGAGGTTCAGCGTGAACGTGGCCGGAGGAACGTTGCCGAACCGGAACAGCCCGGCTCGGTCCGTGGTCGTCGTGACCGGGGCGTCGACGTTGTCGGCGGTGAGCTCGACCGTCACGCCGGGGGCGAACGTGCCGTCGCCGAACAGAACCTCGCCACTGATGGCGCCCGCCGAGGATGAGGTGGCCAGGTCGTTGGTCACACCGGCGAGGCTGATGGTTCCCGAGATGATGGAACCGCCTCCACAACCGGCGAGCGAGGCGAGAGCAACCAGCGCCCCCACGCATTTCCACAATGTCGTGCGACACACGGACAGACTACGCATTCCGCATCGTCCCCTTGGTCCGAGACCGGTGGTAGTTGACGGTTCGCCGGCTCACCCGGCAGTCGTAGCGGTCACGGAGCACAGCCGCCACCTCACGATCCGAGAGGTCGGGCCAACGCTCGACCACTCGAGCCACGACATCGCGCTTCGGCTGGCAGTACCATGCCAGCGGCCGATCCTCACCCCGGAACCCCAGTAGCTTGCGCTGCAGGATGCGCGAGATGGTCGATTGGTGTTCGCCGACCGCACGAGCGAGGTCGGCCTGCGTGAATGGTACTAGCGAGAGCGGATCGCCATCGACGAAGTAGCGCATCTGACGAGCTACCAAGACGCCCAAGACCCGGTGAAGTAGCGACTTGCGTTGGTTGATCAGACGGAGTCGCGCGAGCAACTGCTCGGCTTCGCGTTCGTCACCGGCCAGCTCAAAGAGAGCCTGGTGACCTTGCGCGCTCAGCCGGTAGGCCTCGGCATACGCGCTGTCGTCGTCGATGCGCAGACGAGGCACGCCGGTGACCGGATCGGGTTCGACCGATGCCACGCGGACCGCGCAGGGCTCGCCGACCGGGGCGCCCTCGGCCGGCGTCGTGGCCGGCTGGGTGCTACCGGCGTAGACATCGAGGATGCGAAGGCTGTCGATGGCCTGGAGGACGCGTCGGACCTCTGCCAGCGGGGCGTTGAACCTCCGGGCCAGCGCAGCGGCATCGGCGTCACCGCTGAGGAAGCCCTCGGTGAACTCCTCGGGTCCGAGTCCGTAGCGCTCGACGAATGCCGCGCATAGGGCCGTGGTGTCCTCGGGCGCCGACTCGGCCGGTGCGGCTGCCGTGTCGGCCACCTCCAGGACCTCTGGCGCGCCGACCCCACGTGAGGCGGTGGCACCGTCTTGCGCCATCAGCCGGTGGCAGTACCGGGCGACACGGCGCACCATGGGAGCATCGATCCGGTACTTGGCGGCGTAGCGCTGGGGCTGCTCATAGGCTTGGGGCTGCGCCAACTCCTCCAACCACCCGGGCACGTCGCAGATCCCGTGCTCGCGGATGATGCGGACCATCTCGACATCGAGGTACTCGTCGTACCGCTCGCGCGGAATGCGGCCGCGGAGGCCGATCTTCGCGAGGTACCCTCGCTCGCGCAGGGCACGGAAGAGAGGCAGGTTCTCGAACTCGGCAATGGCGGCGCGGAACTGCTGTTCGGTCTGCTCGGACAGCTCAACGGCCTCGGGTATGCGTCGCCTGCGGGTGGTTATGGTGGTCTCGGGGCGGACTCGAGGCTCGGGTCTGAGCATGGCGAGCTCCGTGCAACGAATTTGCCAGCGGCAGTGTAGCAGCGGGCGCGCGGCGAGGCAACTGCAGAGGGACAAGGGCTGGGGGACCTACGGCATTGCAGGCTGTGGGCGGGTCTTGGGGAGACAGATGGTGAACACGGTGCCGTCGGGTTCCTGGCTGGTGAACGAGATGCTCCCGCCCAGGTAGCGCTCGGTGAGTAGCTTGGCGCTGTGGGTACCGATGCCTCGGCCGGCGGGACTCTTGGTCGAGAACGACCGGAGGAAGACTTGAGACCGGACCTCCGGCGGCATGACCTCGGCGTTGTGGACGGACAGCGCCACCTGGTCGCCCCGGTCCTCACCGGAGAGGTCAACGGCGCCCCCGCGTGGCGTGGCCTCGAGCGCGTTCTTGAGCAGGTTCCCGAGGACCCGCCGGGCCAGGGCGGGATCGGTCTCGAAAGCAATCTGCGGGCAGCACCCCAGGCCTATGGTCTTGTCGCGCGCGACCGTGTGGTTCCGATAGAGGCTGGCAACCGAAGACAGGAGCTGGTCCGCGAGTACGGGAGCGAGCTGCACCTTCAGGTCCCCCCGCTCCGCCGAGAGGAGCTCGCGCTGAGCCACGATCTCCTCGGTGATCTGCTCCGTGAGCTGGACCAAGTCGCGTCTGAGCTCATCGGCCTGAGCGGGATCCTCGGCATCGGTCTTGAGCAGCTCGGCGATGGCGATGATGCCCGTAACGGTGTTGAGGACGTCGTGGAAGAACACGCGTTCGAGCACATCGCGACGCTTCTCGGAGCTGATGTCGCGCATGGCTACGATGGTGAGGCCGCTTCCGCCAACGAGCACGAACGTGGCGCGGACTTCGAGGTCGAAAGCGCCGCCATCTCGGTACCGGCGCGTGCGGATCCGGCACTCACGCGTGCACGCGCGCTGGGTGGCCAAGCACTCGAGGATCGCGTTGACGGCGCCACACGGCTCGCAGCAGGCGCTGGTCCCGCACCCATCGGGGGCCCCTTCGGCGTTGACGCATTCGATGAGCTCGCCCGGGCGCAGGCCGACTAGCGACTCGGGATCCTCCACTCCCATGGCCTCAAGGAGCACTGAGTTGACCGCGATGATCTGCCTCTGGGAGTTGAGCACGAGGGCGAGGTCGGGGATCGCCTCGAGGAGAGTGACTGCGAGCCGGTTCGAGATGAACTCCCGCCGCGCCGCGTGGAGTTCGTCCGGATCGGCCCGGCCCGCCGGCGCGTAGTACGTACGAGCCGGTCCCACATGGTGCCGGTACATGCCGTCATCCCCTCCGTCGCCGATGGCCGGTCTAGGCGCCCGAGAGCTCCTCGATGGCCCGCGCCACGCGATCACGGTGCGCCAGTAGAACGGCGGGATCCTTCGTGAACTCCGTCAGGCTGCGCGTCACCTCAGGCGACACCTCGAGCAGTGCTTCGGCCCGCGCGAGGGTCTCGGCATCGGCGCCACGGGCGCGGGCTCGCCCGATGGTGTCGCGAAGGAGCCAGAGGTACTCATAATCCTCCATACCATCGCGGAGCATCTCCCATCGGATGGAGTTCACGGGGCCGGTGACATAGGGAGTCGTCGTGTCCTCGGGATCCGTGTTGGGCGGGTAGAGGAATCTTCCATCGCCATTGCCCCAGGGAAGCTTGGAGCCGATGGGAGTGCTATAGCCGCTCACCCAACCCATGGGGTCGGTCCAGGGGTTCTGAACCGATGGCGGCGGGTAGGCGCAGTCACTGGTCCAGTAGTTGGTCGTCCACACGAGCACCCCCTGAACGTTCGCCTGCCAGGTCTGCCAGAGCCACATGCGCATCTCGATGGCGCTGTGGTCGATGAACAGGCCGCAGTAGGGCGCCTTGGGTCCAGTACAGACGTACCACCAGATCTCGTCGCCCGCGGCCTGCCGGGTCTCGCACGACTGCTTGTCATAGTTGGGAGTTAGGGGGCACCAGATGTCGACCGAGCCGATGAGCTCCGGGGTGACCTCCTCGGTCAGGAGACGCCGGACGCTGGGGGCGGCCCGGCCCAGTAGCCTCATGCCGTCTTTGACGAAGTCATAGTCACGCGGCTCCGGCTCATCGAACCAGTAGGTGTATGCCTTGTCGAGCCAGCCCTTCTCGCGGAGATGGGCCTCCACGGCACCGAGGTAGCGGGAGAAGAGCTGTTCGTACTCAGGCGAGCCCTGCTGGTAGCCGCCGAGACTCCCGAGGTAGCGCGAGTGGAAACTGCCACCGCCCATCCCATGGAGCGAGAGACAGAAGGCGGTGATGCCCAACTCGTCAAGGTACCGGGCGGCCGCCTCGTCGAAGGCCGTGAAGTCCAGTTGGACCTCGACATCATCGGGTGTGTAGATCCGCTCGAAGCCGCCATCCTCGACGGCGTTGGCCTCGTTCAGCGCGCCGAAAACGATGTCGTCGAACCAGGCCTCGCCCGTGTGCTCGCCCTGTTCGGTCCACGGGGTGGGGCGGAGAACGATGCGCACGAATCGGGCCCGAGCGTCGAGCCGGTCGTCGATCAAATGCTGAACGCGCTGCCACTCGCCGGAGCCTGTCTCCGTGAAGTCGATGTTGTGGCCGGAGATCCACTGGCCCGCCTGATCGTAGGTGTTGAGGGTGACGCTGTAGCGTTGGCCGGGCTCACCGGTCCGGACAGACCACTCGAGCCGGTACTCGGTCCCCGGGTTGGCGGGGATCGCGGGGCGGTAGTCCTGTGCCGCCACGGCGGTGGCCGAGTCATCCACGATGTGGAGGCACCGCTCGCCCTCGGGAACCCCATCGACGCCGGCGACGACGCGACCGGGGCCCTCCCAGGGCGAACCACCGGCCAACTCGAGGGTGTACGGGGCCAGCGCCATGGGGTCGATGGGTGCGATGCGGTGAGCGGCGAAGTTCTGCATGTAAAGATCCCAGACCCGCCGCTGGTCGTCACGATCGGTGAGGTTATGGTAGCGGAAGATATTGCCAGGCCAGAGCCCGAAGCTGGAGGCAACGTGGGTCTGAGTGGGAAGGGTGACCGCGTAGACGTGAACGGCGATGGGGAGGCGCAGCGTGCTGCCCTGCGCCTCGACGACCAACGCGCCCCGGTAGTCGCCGGGCGGCGTGTCGGCCCGCGTGTGCACAGTCACCCAGAGTGGCTGATTGCGGTCGGCCTCGAGCGCGATGGGGCCAGAGACGGGCGGTAGTGGATCCGGCCAGTCGCCCGGGGTGGACGAGCTATCCGACGGAATCTCGACGGTGAGGTAGGCCACGCGGCAGAGGTCGACGTCGGCTGCCGGTATGGTCCCTGCCGGCCCAGTGAGGTCAGTGACCGAGACCGCGGCCTCGGGGATATCGCGCTCGGGGCGGAGGACGATCTGGACGGCCTCATACTCGTTGCGGGCCATGCGGATCTCGGCCGCTTCCGCTCGGACCTGGGGCAGCCCGCGGGTCCGACTCACTTTGTGCGGCGCGTCGCACCACCAGGCGGCGATGGGGCCATCGGAGCGCAGAAGGGCACCATAGGAGGTGTCGTGCAGGTCGGCAACCGTCACGGTGGTTCTCGCCGTAAGCAGCGGCGCGCCATCATCCGCGGACGCAATACGGAGCTCGATGGCATAGTCGCCGGCCCAGGGGAGCGGCATGCCGAACGTGGTCGCCGGACCCGTTCGTTTGCTCGCACCGGTTTCACCAGGCCCCGGCGCGGAGAGAAACTCGAGCTCGGCGTTCACCTGGATCGGCACGCCGCCCGGAGGCGTGTCGAGGCCAAGAGTCAGCTCGCCCTGGCTTGGATCGCTGAGGGCGGTGAGCCGCAGCGGCAGCTCCGGTGTCTGCTCGATGATCCCCCACAGCTGCGTGGCGCCCCGGCGGGATGGCGTGACCGGAGTGTCGAGCTCCGCGTCGAAACGGTATCCGTAGACCTGCAGACCGCCCTGGAGGGGTGTCTCAGGTTCGAAGCGCAGCCGGACGAAGACGACATCGGCGGGGAGCAGACGCGAGGGGATGGCGCAGTCGACGGAGGTGACGGAGTTGGCCGAACCGGCAGGGAGCCATTCCTGCCCGTCGACCGATGCCTCGACGACGAGCGTCCCCCCGGTGTAGTGGCCGATCGACACGTTGGCGGTGGCGGAGGCAAACGTTCTTCCAGGCACTTGGTGCCGATAGACGACCTCGGAGCCGGCGGAGAGCAGCCAACGGTTCGAGTTGAAGCCCGCGCCCTGCTTCTCCAGGAACCGGCAAGAGGTGGAGCCATCCCATGCCAGATCGTGGACGGCCGAGAAGTGTGTGCCGTCGATCTGCTCGCCGGCGCCGAGCTCGATGCCATCCTCAGTGAGATGCAGCGGCATCACGCGGTACAGTGCAATGTCGTCGTACTCGACGCTTCCGTTCACATGCCACTGCCCAAAGTGGAGGGTGGTCTCGGGCTGGTCCTCGGGGACCCGGAAGGCGAAGGAGTACTGCTGCCACTCGGCGGTGCCGGCGAAGTCGCGGTTCGCGAACTCGGGCCCAGTGATCAGAAGCCCACCGGCGGCACCGGGCAGGCGCCGTGCCCAGAAGGAGACGCGGTAGACGCCACGAGGTTCGAGAGTCACTGGTACGCGCCACCGCGCATCGTCCATTCCGGTGCCAGTGGCGCGTACGCAGCGCGCACCGGTGTGCCCCCCGGTTTCCCAGGAGCCCTGCCCTGTGAGCGTCCACCCCGAGGGGGTCGTGTCTCCTTCCTCGAATGACGGGCTGGGCACGACCGGCTCCTGGGCCCAGGCTAGCGGCGCCAGACCGACGGCGCACAAGGGAACCCACCATTTGGCCATCTGCGGCAACCCCTCTCACGGGTTACAGATCCGCCGCGAAGTCGACAACCTCGGGGCGCACGATGCGTTCGTAGTCCTCTCTCCGCAGGTCCATGGAGCGCGCGCGCTCGCCGGCGTTGAAGTCGATACGGTCCACCGCCCGCAGCGACGGGTCCATGAGAACGCGGAGGCCAAACAGGTTTCCGAAGGGCGGAACACCGCCGGGCAGGCACCCGGTTCGGTCCATGACGGCCTCGGCGCTGGCGAGCTGGACGCGGCGCGAGCCCAGGTGCCTCTTGAGCTTCCCAAAATCGGTGCGGCGCGCGGCCGAGATCACGGCCATGACCAGGTCCCCGCCCGTGTCGAGCACCAGCGCCTTGGCGCCACGCTCGAGGGGCGTGCCGCGCACCCGAGCGGCCTGCTCGCTGGTGCGAACTGGTTCGTGCTCCATGACGCGAAAGTCCGCGCCATGGCGTGTGAGCAGATCGACGATACGGTCGAACACCATGGTGCGTTCCGCAGGCACCCGCTCGCCGCTCACCGCTTGCGCTCCCGTTCGAGCACGAAGTCGACCGATGCCGACGCGGGCACGAGTTGCTCGAGCGGCAGTGAGTCCTCGGTGTCGCTGAGCAGATAGCGCGACCGTGTGCCGTTGGCGGTCAGTACCAGATGCACTGGACCATCGGGAAAGGCGGAGAGGTCCACATCGGCCTCGGTGCCCTCCAGCCCGGTGACGAGGGTCTGTCCGTTGGCCGCCACGGAGAACGACTCGGGCTCGACGCCCACCCAATTCCAGATGGCGCGCACGGAGTCCGCCCGCACGGTCTGCTTCCGCAGTGGGCTTGCGATAGCCACCACCGTGGTCTCCGGTCTCGCCTGACGGTAGAGGTCGATCAGGGCGCGAGTCAGGTTCAGATAGAGGAAGCCCCATCCGCCGTTGCCACGGTAGGCGGGGGCGGTCAGCGAGACGGGTTCGATATCATCGCTGAGCTCGACGCTGTAGGAGTCGACATAGACATTGTGCTCGTCACCATAGCCGTTGCCCTCGGGCTGGCCGGCGAACTCATTGAACTGGTGGATCTCGAGGAACCGCGGCCGATGCTCGAGCGCCGCTTTGAATGTCTCGATGTACGTCCAGCCGCCCCGGCGGCCATAGGCAGTGGGGGCGAGCCACCCGCCCGAGCTGAAGAAGGCCGTCGAGACCGTCAGTGCCTCGGGCTGACCCTCATATGTGGTCAAGGCGGGCACCAGGCTGCCATCCATCCACGACCAGTAGCCGGATTCGTTCAGCCTCGTCCGATCCGACTGTGAGGATTGCCAGCGAACGGTGAAATGGTCATCGCGGACAGGAGCCTGGCCTTCGAGGCCGCTCGGGCCGCTGCCGTTGTGGATCAGCACCAGGGGCTTGCCCAGGTACTCGACGAAAAGCCCACGGAAGCGGGGGTTGCGGACGTAGTTGTGGTAGATCCAGTCGAGCTCCTCGTTGATGGCTTCGGTGGTCGTCGCTGGACCGTTGTTCAGGCCCGGGTAGAGCACCACCGCTGGCGCGGGGAGGCCCTCATCGCGCAGCGAGGCCAGAGTCTCGAGGGCCAGGGTGGTGCAGTGGATGATCTCGTTGGGGCTGTCGTCGCGCTCATCCCAGTGGCTCTTGCCCCACAGGTGGTTTGTCCAGTCGACGATGAGGAAGTCGATCCCCGACTCCATGAGCCAGATCATGTGCTGGCGCAGTGCGTCGGGGTCCCACGACCAGAACTTCCCGACCACCGGCACGGCCTGAGCAGTAGTCCAGTTGCAGTTGTGGGGCGTGAACCAGGGCTCCCACTGCATGCCGACGAGATGATCGGGATCCCGCACCATCGTGTGCAGAGTGCGTGGCTCGACGCGGACGCTGATGGTGTTCGAGACCCATGCACCGGGCTCTAGCGGCGTTCGGGTGAACAACAACCGGCCATTGCGCAGCGTGGGCCAATCCGTCATGGTTCCGGCCCAGAGCGAAGTCGCAGGGTCTCCGAGGGGGTTCGCCGGCGCGCCACCCGTGGCCGCAGCGGGCCATTCCGCAGGCTGGCTGCCGAACGTGACCCAGTGCTCATCGGTGGTAACGAGATGAGTGCCCTGGGGCGTGGTCAGCTCGAGGCGTGCGAGGAGACCTGCCGGCCCGGAGCCGTTCCGTGCCTCGGCCGAGAGAACGTTCGCACCCGGCCGTAATCGCCCATGGAGGTCGGCGAAGGGCTTCACGTCACTCCAACCCCCGACCTCGCCGAGAAGCTCGCCGTTCAGATAGACCGTGGCCGAATCGTCGACGGCGAGCCAGAGTACGGCATCCATGAGATCGTCGGGCACTTCGAAGGCGCGCTGGAGCCAGAGTGTCTGGTGGTCGGCGACGGTCTCGGCCCAGATCCACCGTTCGGGCGCATCGGGCTCGGGCCGGGCCTCGACCTGCAGCTCGACCGGCCCCGGGTTCGGAAGCGGGATGTGGAAGACGGCCCTACCGTTGGCATCGGCGTGCTCGTGGGCGCCCCACCGAAACCCGTTGGCGTAAGGCAGCAGGAGACAGGCTGCGGGGGTGCCGTCGGAGTTGCGCGCCTCGGCCGTCAGCGCGACGACGCGGCCCATGCCAACGCGGTCGTGGTCCGCCGTGAGGTTCACGCGGACGTCGCCGACGCTTGCCGTCATGGTGTGGGACAGCAGTAGGGTCACGGCGAGCAGCATCGGGGTTTGCAGGGGCCGTGGCGGCCCCCGGGGCTCCATTTCCTGCGCGTTCGCTCACTCATTCGGGGTGAGCGGATTTCGATTCGCCCCGCTGCGGGTGCAGTCCTGCCGCGCCACCGATCATGCAGGCAGGCGGCGGTGGGCCGCCGAACAGCATAGGCGAGGCACGGCCGCCGAGGGGGGCGCCACGCATGACACCACGCGAGAGGGTCTATGCCGCGCTGCGCGGTGAACGAGTCGACCGGATCCCGTTCACCGTCTATGGTGGACTGCTTCCGCGGAGTGAGACGGAGCGTCTGCTGCGCAACGAGGGGTTGTGCCTTGTCGACCGCATACCGGTGTTCTCGTGCCACAACCCCACGGTGGAGTTCGAACGGCGGGAGTTCTGGTGTGACGGCCGTCTGTGGGTCCGGCAGAGCTACTGGACTCCGGTGGGCGAGGTGACCGAGCTGCTTCGGACCGGCGGAGGCTACGGCACGAGCCTCCGCCAGGAGTTCCTGATCAAGCGTCCGCCGGACTACGACGTGCTACGCTACATCGTGGCCCACGAGGTCTACACGCCGGCTTACGACGAGTTCCTCGCGCACCAGGCCATGGTGGGCGATGACATCGCCGTGATCGGTAACCTCGGCTACTCGCCGTTCCAGCAGATCCTCATCATGTGGGCAGGTCCCGAGCGCATGGCCATCGATATGATGGAGTGTCCGGGCGAAGTCCACGCCCTCTACGACATACTCACGGATCGCCACCGCGAGCAGTATGAGCTGGCTGCCAACAGCCCGGCGGAGTTCTTCATCTATGGTGACAACGTGACCGCCGAGATGGTGGGTGTTCCGCGGTTCGAGCGGTACATCGCGCCACGCTACAACGAGTTCGCCGAGGTCTTGCATGCCAAGGGGAAACGTCTCGGATCACATCTCGATGGCAAGATGGGGGCACTGGCCGACGCGGTGAACCGTACGGGGCTGGATTTCATCGAGGCGTTCTCGGCCGCGCCGGATGGCGATCTCGAGCTGAGCGCCGCGCGGCGCGCCTGGTCCGAGAAGGTCATCTGGACGAACTTCCCTTCTCCCCTGCACCTGGCGCCGAGCACCGAGATTGAGGCCTATTGCCAGCAGATGCTCCGTGACGTGGCACCCGGCGATCGTCTGCTGGTCGGCGTGACGGAGAACATCCCCGAGGGTTCGTGGCAGCGCAGCCTGCCGGTGGTCTCCGGCATCCTGGCGCGGGAGGGGCGTCTGCCCTTGGCGGGTTGCTAGGGCGTGCTCGAGCGGTCGAGCAAACCGGCGGCGACGAGGGCGTGCGCCACCGACGGGTGCAAGAGGTCGGGCGCGAAGCGGGGATCCCATTGGACGCGTGAGACGACATCGCGCACCGGCCCCTTCATGCCCGCCAGCAGGATGCGGATGCCCAGTGCGGCACCGTCGGAGAAGAGGTCCTCGAGCATGTGCACACCGACGGCGTCGATGTCGTTGACTGCCGAGAGGTCGAGGACGATCCACCTGAGCCCGGGCCTCGCGGCGATCGCCTCACGGACACGGCTGTCGACGAAGGCCATGTTCGCGAAGTAGAGGGAGGCATCGACGCGCAGGATCAGGCAGTGTTCGAAGGTCTGTGCCTCGGGATAGCGGTCGAGGTTGCGGAAGACGCCGCCCTCGACAAGCCCGAGCTCCGCCATGTGGGGGTGCGCGCTGCGCCAGATGAACTGCGCCAGCGAGAGTCCCACGCCGAGGAGCAGTCCGGGCTCGATCCCCAGCCCGAGCGTGGCGGCGAAGGTGAGCACCAGCACGTGGCCATCGCGTGGGCGCACACGGAAGAGCCTGGCCGGCTCACGGGCGTCGAACAGACTGGTCACGGCAACCATAACGATGGCCGCCAGCGCAACCTTGGGCAGGTGGCGAAACACGGGAGTCAGGAAGACGATGGTGGCGAGGACAAGGGCGGCCGAGATCAGGCCCGCGAGACCGGTGCGGGCTCCGGCGCGGTAGTTGACCGCCGTTCGCGAGAGCCCACCGGTGACGGGATACCCGCCGCACACGGCGGCGGCGGCATTGGCAAGACCCAGCCCGATGAGCTCCTGGCTGGGCTCGACCTTCTGCCTCTCCCTGGCAGCGATGAACTTGACGACCGCGACGGACTCCATGAAGCCCACGAGCGAGATGGTCAGCGCCGTGGGCAACAGGTCGATCATGACGGCCCATTCGGTCTCGGGAAGCGACAGGGGCGGCAGACCTTGAGGCACATGACCCACCATGCGGACCCCTCGACCGTCGAGCCCCAGTAGCCATGCGGCGAGAATGGAGGCCGCACAGACGGCGAGGGCGGCCGGGATCCTCGGGGCGGCTTTGCTCAGGATGACGAGAGCGGCGATGCAGGCCAGACCGAGGATCAGCGTGTCTCCGTGGGTCTTGGGTATGGCGGCCACGAGAGCCCTCACCAGGCGCGGGAATGACTCGCCCCCGTCGACATCCACACCGAGCAGGTGCTTGGCCTGGCTCAGCCCAATGATGATAGCGGCGGCCGAAGTGAACCCGCTGATCACCGCGTGCGATACGAAGTTGACCAGCACACCCAGGCGCAGCAATCCCATGGCGAGCTGGAGCGCTCCGACCACCAGCGCCAGAAGGGCCGCCAGGGCGATGTAGCGTTCCGAACCTGCCTCGGCCAGGGGCCGACACCCGGCCGCCACGAGGAGCGAGACCATGGCCACGGGGCCCACGGCCAGTTGCCTCGATGACCCGAACAGCGCATAGACGGCAAGCGGCAGCGTGGCGGCGTACAGGCCGGTTTGTGGCGGCAGACCGGCCAGCATCGAGTAGGCCGTGGCCTGAGGAACCAGCATCACGGCGACCGTGACGCCCGCCGTCAGGTCTCCGGCAAGGTCGGCACGCCGGTATCCCCGCAGCCACCCCACGGCGGGCACCGCCCGCTCGAGCAGGCCGCCCAGCACGGGCCTCCCCCCCCCTGTATCAGCTCCGGCTCTCGCGGAGGCCTAGAGGCCAGCGGATTCGAGCCATGCGAGGAGCCCGATGAGGACTGCGGCCATGACGACGACCGCGTACTCGGTGCGCCTGAGGCCCAGTGCCTCGGTGAGCGTTAGCTTGGCGAACTTGCCCGCCGCCAACGGTCCCCGAGCAAGGCGGGGGTAGGCCAGAGCGAACAGCGCCGACCCAACGAGTATCCCGCCGATCCCGCCGATCAGGGCATCCATCGTCCCGTGGCCGGCGGCCGCGGCGGCCGTTCCCGGGCAGTAGCCGAGAAGCCCGAAGCCGACCCCGAAGATGAGCCCGCCCACCACCGTCGAACCCCAGCCGCCCGGCTTGATGTGAAGCTGCGCCAGACCGGCAGCCGTGAGTAGGTGTACGCCAATCATGCCGACGACCACGGCCGAGAGCATGAGCTTGAGCACGGTGAAGTCCGTCAGCAGGAGCTGGCCCACGATCACGTCATAGGATGTGGCGCCACCCTTCTGCAGCAGGAAGCCAAACCCGACGCCGATGAGCAGGCCGATCAGCAGCTGGGCGGGCTGGTTCGCATGGAGTCTCGCCAACATGGTGCCACCTCCTATGAGCCGAGGACATGGAAGAGGAACATCGCCGTGGTGATGCCGCCGGCGAAGAATGCCATGATGGCTGCCCAGCCACTGAGGGCGAGCTGCAGGCCGCCGCTGATGCCGTGCCCGCTGGTGCATCCGCCGGCCCATCGGGCGCCGAAGCCCATCAGGATGCCACCGGCGACGGCGGCAACCAGTCGCCACGAGGCGGAATCACCAAAGGCGCTGGCCCACCGCGACGGGACCCACTGAACGGCCGCGGTGCCGGAGGCCAGGGCCGAAAGCGCCGAGCCGATGACCACGCCCAGCAGGAGCATCCACTGCCAGTCGATCCTCGTGCCGACCTGCTGGATGTAGGGGTGCTCCTCGGCCTTCCGCGACCCGGCCAGGCGCGCCAGGATTCCGCAGGTCGTGGCATAGGATGTCGAGCACCCGAGCGGCCTGTTCGAGAAGACGAAGGCCAGGCAGCTCAGCACGCCTATGCCGGCCCCGGCGACGTAGGGAGACCAGCGATCCATCACCAACCAGTCCATGGCTGTCACCTCCGAGACCGTGCTACTGGGTGGCCGCGAAGCGGGGCCCGTGGGGGGCCACGCATCGGGCACACTCGGGCCCAAGCCCCGCGGCAGTCCAGGCCGTCATGCCGCCCGCGGCGTTGAGGAGCTTCTTGAACCCGCGCTGCAGGAGCAGGGCGGCGCCGAGGCTCGAGCGGTTCCCGCTATTGCAGGTCAGCACCGTTGGCTGTTCGGGGTCCAGCTCGACGTAGCGGGTGCGGAGATCGGGAGCAGGGATGTTGATGGCCCCGTCGATGTGGCCTCCGGCGAACTCGTTGGGGGCGCGAGTGTCGACGAGCACGATGCCGGACCCACCGCTGACCATGGCCTGGAGTTCCGGCAGGCCCACCTGGCGCAGGTGACCGAGTTCGTAGCCCGCGTTGGACCAAGCCGTCATGCCTCCCGCGAGAGAGCCAACCACGCGGTCCAGTCCCACTCTCCTCAGCCAGGTGACGCTCTCGCTCAACGGGGCTGAGTCGTCGCTCACAATGAGAATGTCCTTGTCCGGGGGCAGAATCCACCCAGCGAAGGTGGCAAAGTTGCCGGCCAGGCTGATGTGATAGGCTCCCGGGATGTGCGCCCCGCCGAATGCCTCATAGGAGCGGATGTCGAGCACGATGGAGTCCTCGCCGGCGGCGCGGTCGCGGAATGCCTTGGGCGCGAGCGGCACGACTGGAGGCAGATCGGCGACCACGGCGGGTCCCGCTCCGTTGATGGCGCTACAGCGGCTGAAGTGGTCCGGCGCTCCCGGCATGTTGGTGGTCAGCGAGGTGATGAACTCCTCGCGCGACGTAAGAGCTAAGGCGGGGTTGTAGAGCGCCTCATAGCCGACGGTGCTCGTGCGCTTGGCGCCCATGGCACGACCACAGAGCGAGCCAGCACCGTGGGCGGGGTAGACCTCGCAGTAAGCGGGGAGCGTCAGGAGCTGCTGGTGCAGGCTGTCGTAGAGCCGGGACGCTAGATCGCGCGCCTGCCCCGGAAACAGATCGGGTCGGCCCACATCGCCAACGAAAAGGGTATCGCCGCAGAACACTGACACGGGCTGGTCGCCGCGGGAACGGTCGGCCACCACGTATGAGATGTGCTCCGGGGTGTGCCCCGGGGTGTCACGCACCTCGACGCTCAGATTGCCGATCTGGAATGAGTCACCCTGCCCCACTGCCACGCTGTCGAAGGATCCACTGCCGGCCTTGGGGACGTAGATCGTGGCACCGGTGACCCGGGCCAGGTCCATGTGGCCGGAGACGAAGTCGGCATGCAGATGGGTCTCCAGGATGTGTGTGATGGTCATGCCCATGGCCGATGCCGCTTCGAGGTAGATGTCGATATCGCGTCGAGGGTCGACGATGGCGCACGTCTTGGTGTCTCCGAGCAGGTATGAGCTGTGTGCGAGGCCCCTCGTGAAGAACTGCTGGACGTACACGCAATCGCTCCTTTCCGCTACCCAACGCTGTGGCGCGCCGTTGATGCGGGCAGCATCCGAGGCAAGCAGCCCGGATAGGTGAGCGCTCGACGCCCGGATTCGAGTTCCCCTGGCTGCCGGGCGAATCGGCTCATGGCCCGTCGGCCCGCAAACTCGGTGCCGCCCGGAAAGTGGAGTTGCTGTGGAGCGGCGCAACCTTCTGGTGGGGTCCTCGTCTCTGTGGGCGTAGGGCGAACGCGGACCCTGCGCGGAAGGGTGACAGCAACCATGGAACGCCGACCAATTCTGCCTCTCGGCATCGGGCTTGTGCTCCTAGGACTTGTGGCTCTGCTGAACCCCTTTGGCCCCATGGACGAAGGGCTCGGGAACACGCGAGCCGAGAGCGCTGAGACGCCGGAGTTCCTGCGGAGTGGCCGCGGACCGGTGCCCTTGGTGGCCCCCATTGAACCGAGCGCGGCGCCGGTGACCGACGGCGAAGGGTTCCGACCCGCCGCACGGCCGTCGAAGGTGAAGACTCTGCGGCCTCGCCCGGCGCCGATCTCGACGGCCACGCCGGTAGCGCAGTAGGCCCGGCAGGTCGGCGTGCGACGAGCTCCGTGAAGTGGGGCGTGGGCCGCGGCACGGGACGCCTACGCGCCCGCCCCGTTGCCCGATGCCGCGTGTTCGGCCAGCCACTGGCCGAGCTCAGTCAGCCGGAGCCCGTGCCCAGGGCGCAGGAGCGCATCGGCGTCGATGCCGGGCCACGCATGCAGGTGAGGCGGGAGCGCCACGAGGCCGTCGACCAGTGCGGGCGGCGGGTAGACGTTGAGTAGTGTCGCGCCGGCTCTCATGTTGCGCTCGATGACGTCGAGGACGGCATGCAGGTCGGCTTCGCCATAGGGGAAGCCGCGTCCCAGCTCCAGCGAGTAGCCCCAGGCCGTCAGGTCTCCGCGGCGGCAGCCAGTCACCAGAAAACGGGGCGGGTTCATCGGGCTCGCCACGGCGAGCCCGTGAAGAGCCGTGACGGCAGAGGGACCTCGCGACCGGGCGAGCCGCGCCCATCCGCCCGGGCCCCAGTCGACCTCGCTGACGACCACTTGGGCGCCCAGTCCGGCGTCGCGGCAGAATCCGAGAACGTCGGCGAAGCGTACCGGCCGGGTGGTGGGACTGCCTGGTCCGACCCCGATGCGCACCCACTTGAGCTGACGCGGTGCGGCCTCGTGAATGCGCCCCAGCTCCTCAACCGTCAGAATGCGTCGCCGCCGCAGATGCCCGGGGTCCGCTTGGACCCAGGGCCCGTCGAGGCCAAATGGGATGCCCGCGGCCTCCAGCACGCGGGCCGTCGTGCAGAGGTCCCCCACGGTGCGGTGAGGTGGGATGTCGGCCTCGATGGCCAGGCTGTATGACGGGAACGCCCCCGCCAGGAGCTCGCCCAGGCCACGGAGCACTCGGGGACTCGCCGCATAGCTCTCCACGCTCAGCGAGACGTGCATCGTGCCGGCCCGTGACTCCAGGCGCTACGCTAGGCCGTGACGGTCTCGGCCTCGCGGCTGAGATACTCCGTGGCCCGCTCCGCGTATACCTCACGCTGCTCGGGCGTGAGCGTACGCCAGATGAGAAGTTGCTTGCGGAACACGTTGAGGAACAGCCAGTTGGTCTTCTTCCACGAGCTGATGTCCCCGGCTTCGCGGTGCATGTGTAGGGTGATGGCGTACACGTTCATCTCACCCGTCGGCTCGGTAACAATGCGAAGGTGTTGGCTTACTCCCAGGTCGTAAGGCGCCAGCCACATCAGCAGCTCGACGACATAGCCCTCACCGTGTTCGCACTCGATGGTCGAGAAGCTCACGCCCTCGGTGTAGAAGTCGCCGCCGGCATAGCCGACGTACGCCTCGAAGAACTCGACGAGGAACATGTTGGCGGCCCGGCCATTGAGCCCGGTCACCGTGAAGGGCATGGGCAGCACCAGGTTGTCGCCATCGGGCTCGGGCAGCTTCCACTTGCGGTCGACGTCGGGGACCGAGATCTCGGCGGCCCGGCGCGCGGGCCAGAGGGTCGACAGGAGCACTGTCGCCACCACGACCATCGTCGAAGCCACGGCTGCCTTGGAGGAGTAGTTCAGCGAGATGCCACTGCCCTCGATGTTGCCCGTCAGGAACAGCACCTTGGCCAGGATCTGTCCCATGAGATAGCCGACAATGGCTCCGATGTTGGCGTAGACGCAGGACTCGGCCAGGAACAGGGTGCCGATGTGCGTGGGGTTGAGCCCCACGGCGCTGAAGATGTGGATCTCGCCGATACGCTCGTAGACCGCTCCGAGCATGGTGTTGAGCACGATCATGGCGGCGATGAGGATGGGGATGATCACCGTCTCGAGCCCGTCCAGCCGCTGGCGTCCAATGGAGCTGTAGAGCATGACCTTGGCTGGCTCGTCCCCATGGGCAACCTCACCCGCGTACATGCTGATGGCAAACCGATCCATGAAGGACTTGATGAGGTCTTGCTCGACGGCGTAATCGCGCACCCCCATGATGACCGACCGCGTGGTGCCCCCAACCCGAAGCAGACGCTCATAGGGTAGGATGAACAGCTCCCGGGCCGTGAAGTGCTTGTAGTCCTGCAGGAGCGATTCGACGCCGGTGCGCCCGAGTTTGAAGCGCTGCTGAGCCATCTCGCGGATCTGGGCGATGATCTCGGGCTTCATGTCCGCATAGTTCACGGGAGCCAGCGTCTCACCATCCAGGTCCTTGAACTTGTCGATGGCGTCGTCCGGCAGAATGCCGACTACTCGGAAGTTGGTGCCTGAGAACTGGATGAAGGGCCCGCTCGAAAAGTACTCAGCGTCGGTCTGGCCGGGGCCGCGTTCGGGTATGCGCTGGTTCCACCGCGCCACTTCATCCGGGTTGATCTTCAGGCCCTCCGCCACGCTCTGCGGAAGGATGCAGACATTGCCGTCGGTCTCCTCGAACCATTTGCCGCCCGGCAGCAGAGCCTTCGGCAAGTCGGTGACGTTGCGTTCGTTCGGTGAGAGCCCGAGGATGGAGTTCACGGTGAACTCGGTGGCCGGATCGCGAGCCGAGAACACCGTCAGATATGCTTTCTTGGCGATGTCGCCCGACACCACCCACCCGCGTGGCGCCACAGGGTAGGTCTGACCGAACTCGTTGTCGATGATGGCGGGGATCGAGTCCTCGAGCGGCGCCCAGACCTTGTCGCGGATCATGAAGCCATAGTAGGCCGGCGTGCCGGCACGGCGGATCCGGTTGATCTTGGTGCCCGAGCTCACCGATGTGAAGGAGAGCACGGTGAAGGTGAGCAGGATGAGGGTGACACACGTTAGCGCCGTGCGCATCTTGCGGCGGCGCATGTTGGCCACGCCGAGGGCGAAGGCCAGGCTCGCCGCACCCATACGGCCGACGTCGGCCTTGTGAATCCCGCCCACCTCCTGCTTGAGCTGTTCGAGCTGCTCGTTGAACTTGGTGACGACGATGGATGTCACGATGAGCCCGAGAGCCAGCACGATGAAGGCCAGGAGGATGATGTAGGGATTGATGGCCAGGCTGAAGGCTGGGTGGACGTTCATCAAAGCGACGAAAATGACCAGGAAGATGCCGAATGTCCACCCGACTCGGCCCTGGACCGAGCTCGCCGAGATCAGCAGACGCTCGACGAAATAGGCGAAGCTCATGAGTAGTGCCAGGTAGAACAGCGCACCAGTGACCACGTCACGGGCGGACTTGAGCACGTCGGGATAGGCGTTGGACTCGAAGGCCCATCCGGCTCTCGCATGCGAGAGTACAGCCCCCCACTGGCGCGCCTCGCGCGCCTCATCGGCAGCCTTGAGCTCGGCCTGGGCGGCTCTGTGGAGCGTGTTCAGGCGCGGATCCTCGACGCCTCGGGCCCGGAACGTCTTCATCCGCACCTCGTCGAGATGCCACACATCCCACGCCGCACGGTGCAGCGTGAGAGGGATGCGAGGGTTCTCGAGGGGGTTGAAGCCGATCCCCATGGGCTTCTCGGGCGAACCATTCAGCAGCACCAGACGCGCGCGGAAGATCCCCATGCCCATGGCCAACTTCACGGACTTCGTTGGGTCACAGAACAGCGTGGCGCACGGCTCGACCGGGACGCCGAGCTCACCGGCAGGCGGGTTGAACTGGGGCAGAGCGTACCCAAAGGAGAGTGGTTCGGAATCCGTGCGCGCGTCATACACGAAGAGCTGCTCGAGCGTCTCCAGGTAGCGCTGGTCGACCAGGTCGTAGAAGTCTATGGGCCGGCAAGGAAACACGATCACCGGCCGGATCTGGCGCCCGCGCTTACCCACATTGCGCGTGTAGCGCTTCTCGCCTTCGGATCCGAGATCGGGCGCGTAGATGACGTCGCCACTCACGGGATCGATGTAGTAGGCGTCCACATTGCCCCAGCCGATGGCGTTGTAGCCCTGGATGGAGAACGCCCCCGAGCCGTCGGTGAGGTCCATCACATCGTTGTGAACACCCATCATGCTCTTGAACGGCCCGGCGATGAGCGTCAGGCAGCCGGGAACCGGCGTGTCGGGCAGGAAGCTCTTCTTGTGGACGAACTCGAGCACGTTCCCGCGCAGCGGTTCGAGGCGGTAGGGCAGTTTGAGCCGGTGGGTACGCTTGAGCGCCGTCTCGGTGAGAGCTGAGTCGTTGAGAAAATCGCTGAGGATGCAGGCGATGACTCGCGTCTGGAAGGTCAGACCGTCCATGTCCATCCGCTCGACCGTGTCCAGAGGCGTGTTGAAGTACGGGCGCTGATCGTACCCGGTTGCCAGCACACAGGCCGGGCGTCCGGCCTGGAGGGGCGCCTCGCTGTCGAAGGCAATGCGTCCGGGGAAGTAGTCCGGCCAGCTCACATTCTGCTTCGGATTGGTTCCGTCGAACCAGAACAGGTCGGGCTTCTCGTACCCGAGGGCCTTGGAGGCCCCCTCAAGGTACTCACCCATTCGCTTGCCGATCGGAGAGAAGAAACGGATCAGGTCGCCCCGGTTGTAGTACCACCCGCAATGGTTCAGGCCCAGTCGTCTGCTGTGACTGCTCAGGTCGAGCGATAGCCACAGCGGAATGGCTGCCACCGTCTGGCGGTCGCGGTACTTCCTCACTAGGGCGAGCTCCTGGCTCACCAGGTCGATGCGGTCCTGGGTCAGCGCCAGCGCGGCGTCCCAGTCAATGTCGCCCCGAGCCGTGAGCTCGAACTTGCCGGCCTTCCTTTCGGCTTCGAGGAAGTCCCGTCGCTGCGCGGCGCGCTGAGCCGATCGCCGGAGCCACCGGAGTGTGTCGTTGCGCTCGCGAATGCCGTCTCGCAGGAACTGGTCCTGCTCGCGCGGGCGCCGGCCCTTGGGGCCCAGGACATCCCCAAGTCTGTGGGCCCCGCGCATTGCCTCAAAGTGCCCGGAGCAGGCTGCCAGCACCACAGTCCGCTTCGGAGGGGCCGCTGCCAGCAGTCGAGCCAACTCCATGAGGGCCGCGATGCTGCTTGCCTGGTCGGCCCCCGGCGCCCGATTCGGCACGACGGAGATCGAGTCGTAGTAGGCTTCGAGGAAGATATGCTCGGCTGAGAGCTCCGGGTCGCTGCCCGGCAGTGTCGCGATGATGTTGCGGCCCTTCCGGCGCTCCCACGTCATGCGGCACTCGATGCCCCCGGACGGTGCCGAAGATCCCTGGGCCGCTTTGAGCCTCGCGAGCAGCGGGTCTGCCTGCTCGCGTTCGATGTAGAAACGCGGAACATCAACGGGAACCTTCAGGTACTTCTCCGCCGCGTCGGACCACGTGGTATCCCGCGGCTCAACGAATACCACGGCCCGGCCGCCCAGGAGCGGGACGTTCAACCAGTTGGTGCCGCAGTTGAAGTCGGCCAGGACAATGGCGCCATCCATGGCAGCCCCGTCGAAGCGGCCGAGGCTGCAGTCGGCACCATAGACCACGGGGCCCCGGAGGGTGCCCGGTGCCACCTGAGAGGTGCGCACCACGTTTGGCCAGACCGCGTGAATCGGTATGGGCTCGCCATCGACTATCAGGGTGGACCCGTGGTCCACGGGCACCATGATCTCGAAGTCCTGGTACTCGATGTTCTGGATCCCGGCGCCGCGGAACTGCCGCTCGACATACTGCGCCGCTTTGTCGGCACCCGGGTAGCCGGTCAGCCGGCTGCCCAGGCTCGCGAAGTAGCGGATGTCCTCGCCCATGCGGTCGGCCGAGACGCCGGCCATGACCGACGCGTAGTCGCTCGGCGTGAAGCGAGTCTCCGCAGCGCGGGTCGCGGCGCTCTTTCCGCAGCCACATGCCACGCCCAGGCAGATCGCCGTCAGTGCGGCGAGGCCCGCCAAGCGTCTAGCCATAGCAGCGTGCCTCCGGCCTTCGTTGGAAATCATCGAACCCAGCCGAACGCGCCCCACCGGCCCGAGCGTTCAGGCCGCCTCGTCGGTCCTTCGCGATCCGATGCCCGAGGCCCTTCACCAGGGGGACCAGACGGCGTACCGGCTACCTCACCAACGGCAACACCTGTCGAAACTCCGGCCGCTTCGCGTCGCCCACCAGTTCGAGGATGGTCATCTCCGACGTCGTGATCGACGCTCCCGCTTGGCTCATCCGCGCGAGGCCCGCGTCGGCGTCCTCGATGGCACGCGAGCCCACCGCATCGCGGACCACGTGGACCGCAAGCCCTTCCGAGAGCGCCTGCAGAGCGGTCTGGAGCACGCATACATGGGCCTCAATGCCGACCAGGATCACGGTCCGGACTCCGGGAGCCACCACCGCATCACGGATGCCCGGCGTGCCGAGGCAACCGAAGGTGGTCTTCTCCATCTTCACGTCGGGGACTACCTCGAGCACGGGCGCCACGGTGGGCCCCAGACCACGTGGGTACTGCTCGGTGACCACCACGGGCACTCCCAGGATCCGGGCCGCGCGGATCATGCGAACCGCGCGCTCGACCACCCGATCGCTCTGGTGTATGTGGGGCACCAGTTTCTCCTGGAGGTCAATGACCATCAGCAGGGCGCTCGAGGGCTCAATCAGCCGAGAGAGCGGAGCGTCCGCCATCATGTCCGACCACCGTCCTTCCACCGAGTGGCGGTTCATTCAGAGGGGGCGGGCAACGCCCCTGCCGTCGGAGGCGTCTGTCTTCGGTAGACGCGGATCTCGGGGTTCATGTAGCGCCAATCGTGGGCATGAGAGTCGGGGAAACGGATGCCCAGGAGCATCGGGTCGGATCGGAGGACGGCGCTGAGCCGGTAGTGGCGCTCGAGGAAACGGACGAACTCGGTGGAGCCCGTTGGCCGGAGCCTGGCATCCTGCGGGAACTCGAACTCGGAGAGGACAAACACGTCGGGCCACGCCACCGCAAGTCGCGAGGGATCCCAAGCCGTGATGGTGACCTCCCAGCCCCGCTCGCGTGCCCACTCCCCGTAGACTCCGGCCGTCCTGGGTCCGCCGTTCAAGCCGGCGATGGGGGGACTGAAGAACCACGGAGCCTGCACGAGTCCGACGGACGGGTGCCCGTTCTCGGCCTGGGCCACAATGTGGTCCAGGGCCGCATCCCTCACGTCCGGCCGCCGGTACATACCCGTGTAGGCTGCCGAGTAGGCCAAGGCGTAGAGCCCCACCGCCGCGACGAGGCCCAGCGCGACCCCGGCGTGCCCGGGCCTGAGCCCGCCGCAGAGCCCGGCCACTACCACCGCCGCAAATGGTGCCAACGGCATAGTGTAGCGCACAAACACCTCGCGGCCACTCCCGGTTACGATGACCAGCCACACGAGCCAGGCGGCGAGGGGAACGGAGCGGTCGCGCCGTCGCAGCGCCAGCAAGAGACCTGCGACCATCACCACGACCAGCGGCCATGTGAGACCGGAGGGGAGCGCCGTCCCGAACAGGTAGGCGAAGCCGCTGACGCCGGGTGGTACCGTGGTTCCGCCCTCGCGCTTGTGCTGGAGCTCGAAGGCGAAGTCGCGCCAGAAGCTCGAGCGGTCGATGAACGCATAGGGGGTGGTGAGTGCGAAGGCGCCGGTGGCGCAGGCGACCGCGATACCCAGGCCCGCCCAACTCGACCTAGACGGAAGCCACCGCCGCTCCCGCCAGGCGGCACAGGCGAGCGGCACGAGCGCCGCCGTGAGGCCCACGTACTTGGTGCTCGCCGCCAAGCCCGCGAACGCACCGGCCAGAGCGTAGTCGGCAGGCCGAGATCCATCGAGGACCCGCACCCCGCAGAGCACGGCGGCCGCGAGCAGGAATGTGGCCAGCGAGTCCACCGTGGCATAGGACGAGCCGATCACGTGGATGGGCGTGACGGCCACCAGCCCGGCCGCGACCCATTGTTCACGCTTCCCGAGGAGCCGACCGGCCAGGGCTCCTGCCAGCACGATGGTGCCGAGCCCGAAGACCAGTGAGACCAGGCGCAGGGCCAGGTAGGGGCCCGAGTCACCGGGCGGCGCGGCACTGAGTCCGACGGCGCCCAGCACGAGTGCGGAGAGGTACACCGGAAGCGAGCCGTAGTTGTAAAAGTGGGGGTTGAGGTCCCCCGTCCGTGCCATGCGCGACCCGAGTTCGACGAGCGTGGGTTCGTCGGGGTGGTAGGGAAACAGCTTGTGCTCGTCGGGCAGTCCCCAGGTCAGACCCGGGACGCGGAGCAGCAGGCCCACGAGCAGAATAGCCGCCCAGCCATACACCGTGGCGCGCGACATGAGACCAGCGGGCGGAGCGCCCGGGGTCCTACCCATGGCCCGGCTCTCCGTCCCGGCGCCGGGCGGCGGCCACGACCACCGCGAGAAGGCCTGCCAGGGTGGTC
>Ga0116184_10001139_pt1 | contig 26820 bp, 19 predicted proteins | sample AD_JPNNA5_MetaG_FD_89886 | JGI IMG/M metagenome (GOLD analysis project Ga0116184, IMG submission 89886) | Active sludge microbial communities of municipal wastewater-treating anaerobic digesters from Japan - AD_JPNNA5_MetaG | ecosystem: Engineered > Bioreactor > Anaerobic > Digestate | place... | reverse complement strand
TCTTCGGTAACATCAGTTTATGAGTCAACGTATCCCTTTTATGCAACCCTTCGGTAACATTTTATTTGAGGCAATTCGCTCAGAGAATCGGCGTATCCTAATCTGGGGCATTTTGTGTACCCTGTGTTTTGCATTGGTCTTTGTCTTCTATCCCAACCTCTTGAAACGGCTTGAATATCTGGAGTACGATACTCTTCTGAAAAAATTCCCGAATAATAACGCCAGTAAAAAACTGGTCATAGTGGACCTTGATGAAAAAAGCTTGAGTCGTTACGGTCAATGGCCCTGGCCCCGTTACCGCGTCGCCCAGTTATTGGACAAAATCACGGCCATGAAGCCCGAGGTCATCAGCCTAGATATCGTTTTTGCCGAACCGGACAAGACATCCGCAGAACCGCTGCTCAAAGACCTGCAAAACACATTTAAGCTTAAAATCGATGTTGGCAGGTTACCACGCGAACTGAGCGACAACGATCGAATGCTAGCTGAAACCCTGGCTAAAGGACCTTTTGTCCTGGGGAATGTATTTCATTTTAATCACATGAAGGCAAACCCGGGAAAATGCGTTCTGCATCCCGTCAAACATTCATATGTACATCACGTGGATGGACAAAACGTAAGAAGAGAATTTCCGCAAAGCACCGGCGTTCTCTGTAATTTAGCAATCCTTTCTGAAAAGGTTAATGCCTCGGGTTTCTTTAATTTCAGTCCCGACGAGGATGGCGTGCTGAGACGCCTGCCCCTGCTCATTGAATATAACGGGAATGTATATCCCAACCTCGCGCTGGCAACGATTTTGAAACTGAATAAAGAAAATCATATCCTGCTGAAACATGACCACAATATTCTGCAATCAATTCATTACGGAAGACATTCCGTACCTGTTGACCGGCACGGCCAGATGCTGATCAAGTTTCGTGGTCCGGAACATAAATATGAATATATACCAGCCGCTGATATCCTGGACAGTACCGTTTCTCCAGAACGGCTGCAAGGAAAGATCGTATTTGTCGGTACCTCAGCGATGGGATTGAAAGAATTGTTGAATACACCCCTTGGCCCGGTATTACCGGGCGTTGAGGTGCACGCGACGACCGTCGATAACCTTCTGACTGAAGATTTCATCTCGGTGCCCGGTTGGGCGAATGGCCTGGTTCTTCTCCTTGTGATCGTGCCGGGTTTGATGATGAGCCTGTTGATCAGTCATAGAAATGCGGCATCCTGCTTTTTTGTCATGTTGCTGTTTGTCAGCGGATTATGGTTTGTGACGCAACAGATTTTTTTCCAAATGGGCTTTTTTATAGCAACGGCGTTTCCGATAGCCTCAATTGTCTGCACTTACATGTATCTGACGGTCTTAAAATACCGTTTGGAAGAAAAGAAGGTTCTTTCCGGCATGCGAAAACTGCTGCTTACGCAGGATATGACCATCGAAATTATGGCCAACCTGACGGAACACCGGAATCAGGAAACCGGCGGCCACATTAAGCGCACAAGAATGTATGTCAGATTGCTGGCCAATCATATTAAGCATCAAGACAGGTACAAATCATTTCTCACGGATGTCAATATTGACATGCTTTATAAATCAGCCCCCCTGCATGATATCGGCAAGGTCGGCATCCCTGACAAGATTTTACTCAAGCCGGGAAAACTGACAGAAGAGGAGTTTGAAATCATTAAAACACACACGACCAACGGCCGTAACCTGATCCGCTCCTCCGTTCGTAAATACGGCAAGACATCTTTTTTGGCCATTGCCGAAGAGATAGCCTATTCACACCATGAGAAATGGGATGGTTCCGGATATCCCTTGGGCCTCAAAGGGAATGCGATTCCAATCAGTGGCAGGCTGATGGCGCTGGCCGATGTATATGACGCTCTGATCAGTAAACGCGTCTATAAGATAGCCTACCCGCATGCCATTGCCGTGAATACCATCATTCAAGGTAGAGGAACGCACTTTGATCCCGACATGGTGGATGCGTTTCTGGAGATTCATGAACAGTTTAGAGATATTGCGCGTCAGTTTGCCGATTTTGAGGAGGAAAGGGTCCTTCTGGAAAAAGGAATTCCAGCGGAAGATTCAATCAATAATGCCAATTCGTTCACTGCCGATAAATCATCGGATTGAACAAGCGATATCAAGAACCGGCCTCAAATGGTCTGCGCCGATCCTGATGACTCATAGGACGATTACATACAGTTATGCATCCATAATATTCCCAACCCATAAGAAACCATTTCTCATACTGCACAATAAACAGAGAATCAACGCGGCGTTATTCCTGAGCAGAATATTCAAAAGCTCAATTAATCATGATTTCAACGCGGTTTCGACCTGCTTCTTTACCTTTATACAGGGCGGCGTCGGCTCTGCTTATGATTTCGTCCATCTTGTCACCGGGAAGAAGTTGGGTTATTCCAATCGTAGCGGTAATCTTTATCAATGCTGAGCCTGCATCAATGTCGGTTGCCGCAAGGGCTTGCAAAAGTCTGTTGCCGGTTATGTTTGCCTGATCAATGGCCATTTCGGGCAGCATGATAATAAACTCTTCTCCTCCCCAACGTCCGACAATATCCATCGTTCGGAGATTTTCCCGGAACAAACGTGCGGTACGCCGCAATACTTCGTCACCTGCGGCATGGCCATAGGTATCATTGACCTGCTTGAAGTGATCGAGATCGATAAGGCCGACGGACAAGGGCGTATTCAAACGATTTGCCCGCTCCATTTCATGCCGGAAAAGAATGTCACATTCCCGCCGGTTGTAAAGGCCGGTCAGAGGGTCTGTTGCCGCCATTTCTTGAAGGGCCGCTTCCAGTTTAATTCGACGATTAATCTCTTCTTCCAACTGCCGGTTGATTTTTTGTGTCTTGATCCACAGGGCATATTCTCTCCGGTGCATAATGCCCAGGCGGTGTGTTGTTGCCGCGCCAACTCCGACCGGCAGCAACAGAATCACAAATAAAGAGATCATCTTTTCTGCTGTAGTCCCCAGCAAAAAACGGGTCAGCAGGATGATAAAAACGCCATATACGGCGGCGGAAAATGACATTATAAAACGAATGGGAATAAAGACCAGCAAAGCGAGCAGCTGAATCATGAGTACTCCAATAACCAGATAAACGACATCCGGCCGATAAATAAAAAAAAGCATAAATCCTGAAATATAAACAATGACAAACCACATCACCGGATAACTTATTTTGAAAATGTTGGTTTCAGGTGTGATCGTAAGGTAAAGAATGAACAAAGTAATAGCCATGACGACCCGATAGGCAAGAAGATAATAAAACGGGCCCGTCAACCCCATGCCCAAATAGTCGGGAATGGCAAAAAGCAGAAGCAGAATTCCCCAGACGACCAGAGCGGTTCGCAACTGTCGTGTCACGATGGGCTGAACATGGCTTTGAAAAGATGCTTCCGTGTCGCGGTCTGAAAATTCGGCCAACCACCTTGATATTTGATATTCACTCGTTTTGTCATTCATGAAAAATGATATGATAAAATAATAATTTTTAATTATTAAAACATAACTAATCTCTTTTATCTATTATTTTATCATCAACCGCTAGAGGCAAGGTTTACACATGTAGTCCCTGTCTTTGCGGCATAATATTCCTGACATGAAAGTCCTTGCTTCTGATGCTGTACCCCTCTGAAAGAAGTTCTTACCAATGAACGAATTTGATGCTATGAAGTGGCTCGGAGCAATCTCTGCCCCCGTTCTTATTCTTGCCGCAGAAAGTGACTCGTTTTCTCCGGCCAAATAAGAACAATACCTGACTGAAACAATTACCGGGGCACATCAGGTCAGCATTATGGCAACGGGGCATATGCCCCGTTGAAAGATCCCGGAAAGTCAACCGGGCAATCATAGATTGCTGCATACTTCCATTTTGCAGGAATCTGTATGAATGGATAGCTTGTAAACAGGAGAAATGATGGGAATACATACCTATAAAGCGGCTTCGGTCTTAAAAGAAACGGGGATGATGGTGGAAAACGAAGTGAGGGGATTCAAATTTATCGCCGATGAACCCAGGGGTCTCGGTGGAACCAACAAGGGAATGAACCCCGTGGAAACCCTTTTGTGTGCTCTTGGAGCCTGTCAGTGCATGACGGCCCGTTTTTTTGCCATGCTGCTTAAAATCGATCTTCAAGAATGCCACGTGGATGTTGAGGGGGATATCGATGCCAGGGGCTTTCTGAATGCCGATTCGGGCATCCGTCCCGGCTTGCAGGAGATCCGGTTGACCGTCCATATTAAGGCCAATGCCCCTGAGGAGAAGATCGCTGAACTGCTGGCCATGGTGAAAAGCCGCTGCCCTGTCGGAGAAACTGTTCTCAATGGGGTGCCTGTTGTCGTTCGGCATAGCAAATTATTATAGTTGAACCATCATGGCATTGCCCCGGAAAACTCTAAAGGACGTGTTCTGTCTAAACACAGCTATCAAGCGGGGAATACATGGCCGTGCCATTTGCCATTTATGGTCAGCATATCCCTGCTGACCACACCCTTTAGTAACATTTTATTTGAGGCAATTCAGTGGCTCAGATTCCCTTGCACATAAGGACATTTTTTTCTATACTGTTTAAAAATATAAGATTTGTTATCAATGATATGCCAAGCACTGATGCTGGAAGGAGGCACGTTATGGCAAATGTCAAGGCAAGTGATATTGTTATCATCCGTGACATCTTGAAGGAAAAAGGGGAACAGTACCTCCATACGATGAACGCGTCGATCTCGCCTGATGTATCGAAGACTTTTCAAACGGCTCTTTCGTTGACGTGGATTCCGCTCGAGGTTGAAGCAGAAATCATTCAGGCGGCGTCCAGATTGCTTTTTCCCTCAGATCCGCGGCCGATCTATAAGCTGGGACATACCGTGGCAGGAAAACAATTTACGGGCATTTACAAGTTCTTTCTGAGGATTCCCAGCATTGGCTTTATCATCAGGAATGCCTCGGCAACCTTTAATACGATGAATGACAAAGGTACCGTTCGGGTTGACGAATTGACGCCCAACAGCAGGATGTTCGTCATTTCGGACCTGCCTGAATTGACGGCTATTCAACGAGAATATATTTGCGGCGTTGTATCGTGTGTTCTGGAATTAGCCGGTGCGAAAAATATTAAAATAACCAAAATAGAAAATAATCCCCATGAGTGGCAATGGAAAATAAGCTGGGAATAATTCTCTCCTTTGAAAAACATCAGGCCTTCTGTGTTAAAAGACAAAGGGCCCGATGAATCGCGTTTGCAAAAATGATGTTAATTGAGAACAAATGAATTCGTAACGCCTTCATACGGGCTGATCTTGCGCGTCCAACCCGACTTCCAATTTCCCTTATGTCGAATTCGGTATATTCCCGGCGTCGCATTGGTAGTGTCCCAGGTAATCGTTATTCTGGAATAGGCAATGGAATTTCGCGCCCAGTTATACGTGGTTTCTGGATCCCAGTCTCTCGCGACAGGAACATAAACGCCACCTTTAAGCTTTTCAATGACGAGGAATGTGTCCTGGGTTCTCAGATCGTTGTTGGGATGTCCTCCCCAGAATACGGCGCTTACAGTTTCACCACGTGTATAACTTGTTTTCGGCTGCGTATAAACACTACCGAAATTTTTGCCGAGTGGCACATCGTCAAATACAACCTTCGCGGTAAAGTCGACAGTTTGCCCCGTTATATCTTCCGGGGTTGGTCCCGGATCAACGTCTGTGCCATCTGCAATGGCATTGCAGAGTTTCGTATATTCCTGCTGGAACGCGGCCAGTTCATTTGGGCCAAACTGCGTACAGGCCCCTTCATACCACTGCATGGCATACTCTTCCCGGGTGGCAAGGTAAGACGTATACGTATTGGCCAGCGCTGCTACAACGGCATAATTAACGCCGATTGGGCTAAGAGAAGAAAGGATGGTTTTCTTTATCCGGCGTCCGGCCATGGTGGTCACTTCCGCAGGCACACCGGCAATCGCCAGGTTACCGATTTTCAATACTTGCAGAGGAACAATCTGCGGGGTCATCGTCGGACCACTGATATTAAGATGCGCAACGCCTGTTGGAATAAGAATTGGTTTTTCCGCATGGCATTCCTGATAAGCTGCATTAGCGGTTGCCGGCCAGGCAAAAGCGAACATACCACCCAGCAAGCTGTTTAAAGCCGTGCGGGCAGCATCGTCGTTCCAGTTCAAGCTGTTCACCGTGGTACCATTTGGAAATAATGGAAACGGGCTTGGGTTATCGTAAGGGCTCCCGGCGGCAAAAGATGCTCCCATGCCGGCGGCACATGTTGTGGTACCGGCTGTTTCGACATACAGCGTTCTCATATCCACCCATTCATGCCGGTAATCAACGGACCCCGATAATTCTTTTGAAGCGTTATCGTATAATGTTTTGGCTTTGTTATACTGCTTCAAGACAGCGTTCTTCAGGCTTGGATTTTGGGCAAAGGTCACATATTGGGGAGCCTGGCCATAGCCAATATTCGGCGTTACATCTCCGGCGTTCGTCTGGGCAAACGCTGCGACAAACGTTCTGGAGGCCTGATAATTGGTCCCCTTGTCTTTTTCAAACAAGTAGGAAGCCCATCCCTTGTTATCTGAGCTAATGAGATGATTGTCCGGTCCGATACTGTCCGGATGCACCGCGTACCAGTTCAATGTGCCGATTTCCTCTCCATCCAGGGCTACAAATTTAAGGAGGGTCATGGTTTTATCGGTGTTGCTTGAGTATTGGGCTATTTCCCCGGCGGGATTATTGTTATAGGGAGGTTCAGCACGATTTCCGCCGCAGCCTTCAATCGTTCCCTGATTAATCAATATCTTCCCGGGTTTCAAATTACCATGGGCATTTTTTATGGACATGTAGATGCCGTTGACAATGGCATTGAAATTCTGCCGGACAAAGCCCTGTACGTGGGAATCGTAGAGAAAATATCCCGAGTAACCACCCGGATCATTATGGGTATGAGTCGCGGAAAGGAGGACATTTTTTTCATTATAGAAGGGTGACAGCACCGGATCATCAGCGATTTTCTCACACACTTTTATTTTTACCATTTGAAACATCATGCCGAGATCGGCACTGACAAAGACGACCCGATTTGTTCCGTCACCAACCACAAACGCCCGCGACCTTAATCTCGTATGGATGCCGGCTGTTTTCTGAGAACTCACGGCAAATGCCTCCATAACGATTTCGCCAGCCGTTCCGGTTATATCATAAATCCCTGAACCGATCAGATACGTTGACGTAAACCCCGGTACGGGAACGATCATAAAAGCAGTAAAAAAAAACATGACAAGAATCATTCTCATTTTAAACATTAAGATCCTCCTTTTTGCTTATCGAAGATTCTTCACCCATTTAGCATCCTTTATTCACTGTCACCCTGGAATGAACATTAATGTACAGTAAAGGTTCGCGATACCCCCTCATAAGGGGTAATGGCGCCGGTCCAACCGGATTTCCAGTGGCCATAATGTCTGATGCGATACGTTCCGGGAACCGCATCGGTTGTATCCCACTCGATCGTGATTTTTGAATTGGCAGTTCCAGAGCGTTTCCAGTAATAACGGGTTTCGGGATCCCAATCGTTGGCCACGGTGACGGCTCCGGTCGGAGTAATTTTTTCCACTTTCAAAAATGTCTTCTGAATCTGGTAATTGTTCTTGGGGTGTCCGCCCCAAAATGTCACGCTGACGGTCTGGCCTCTGGTATATGAGGCGGCAGCATCCGTCTCCACAGAACCAAAACTTTTGGACAGAGGCTTGTCGTCAAACGCAACTCCCGGAATTTTGATCAGCTGGCTGCCCGATATATCTCTCGGCGTTGGACCCGGACTGACTGAAACACCGTTTTTCATGGCTCGTGCGATGTAATCGAATTTTTCCTGAAAAGCGTTTAAGGTATAGGGGCCGAAATGGGTGGATGCGCCTTCATAGTGCTGCACGTTGTATTCTTCATAAGTAGACACATATTCAGCATAGGCATTGGAAAGTGCTGCGATCACCACATAATCCACTTGATCACCCAGAGCGTTCATGACCGTTTCCTGCAGTCGACGGCCGGCCATCGTGGTTATTTCCGTCGGCATGGCGATAATGGCAAGATTGCCGATCTTCAAAATCTGAACAGGCAGCACTTCAGGTGTCATCGGAATGCCCAGGAATTTGATTCTGCCAGTGGGCAGCACAATGGGTTTTTTACCCTGACATTGCTGGTCCAAAGGAGAGATCGTGAATGCCAACTTGTACGGATTACCCAGCACGGAGATATCATAAGGGTACGTGAGCCCTTCGGGAATATCGATACCTTTCCCATCTTCGGTGCTGCCGGCCAGCACGGAGGCGCCGATAGCCGCTACACAGGTTTTCCCAGCGCCGGAATGATCCGGCGGCATGAAGGCGGGACTGATAGACTGATTCGACATATCCACATACATGTGTCGGTAATCGACGGACCCGGCCAAATTGACATCGGCTTCATTAAACAATTCGATCGCCTTGTAATACTGGCACTCGCCGATGATTTTCATATGCTCGTAATCATCAACGCCATTGGGATATCCCCAGTAAATATTGGGAGAAACGTCGCCGGCATTACTGATCGCAAACGCGGCCACAAAGGTATCAGCCGCCGCATAATTGGTCCCTATTTGTTTTTCAAATAAATAGGCGGCATACCCTTTATTATCACCGCTGATGAGTTTATTGGTATTTCCTACACTGGTCGGATGGACGGCAAACCAGTTGACCGTACCGAGATCGGACCCATCCGTGGCAACGAATCGCAAAAGAGTCATGGTTTTATCCGTGTTGGAATTGTATCGTGCTTTTTCCTCATCCGGATTTTCCTCATAGGCCAGAGACGAACGGTTCCAGCCGCAATGGTTCAATTCTCCCCTGTTGATCCGGATATCACCGGGTCTGAGATTGTTATGCGCTCTGACAATGGACTGATAGATCCCTTCGGCAACGGTGTTGAAGTGTTTTTCGTCATATCCAAACATGGAGAGATTATACAGGGCATAATGGGAATAAGCGCCGGGACCGGAATGGGTGTGTGTCGCACTGATGGTCACGTTTTGGTCCGTGTAAAGGCCGTTGTATTTGGTCAACAGTTTTTTAACAACCGCCTGATTGATACCTTGGGGAATAATCCCGGCTTCTGCAATGACCAGCGCCACCCGCTTGCCGCTCCGGGGATCAACAACCACAAAGGCCCGGGACCTCAATCTCGTATGGATGCCTTCGGTGACCTGATCAGGCATGAAATAACCCATCATACCGCATTCCGCTGCCGGTCCGGTAATGTCATATATCCCTGTGCCGATCAGATATGTTGACGTAAAACCTGGTGCGGGAACAATCATCAGAGCAGCAAAAATCAACATCACAAGAATCATTCTTAATTTAAACATAAAAGCCCCTCCTTTTTTGTTATCGATGATTCTTTCATCATTTAACCCTGTGCCATTGCTGGGACCTGCCCAGCAAGCTGATTCCGATATATCCTCGAGCAGTCAGGACGTTATCCCTTACCCACATTTTGCATTTATAAGTGGCTCCCGAATCGGGATCCAGGATCGTCCCACCGCTATATTCTGCTCCGAGTTTTTGATCCACGTTGCCAGTTTTTTTCATGCTATCTAAAATTTTCATTCCAATGAGCGGTTTATTTTTTAAATTTCCTTTACATTGAAGACAAATCTTATCGGGGGGATCGAGAAGGAGTTTGACAATTTTACCGGAATAGACACCGCTGTTCTCAAATATTTCTATGTAAGATGATGCTTTCCCTTTGTTCGGACCTTCGTCATCGATGGTTTCCCATGTTCCGACAATCGGATTTTGTGGATTGGCGGGGTTTTGGGATCTTGCAGAAATACTGAATAATCCAACGACGAAGAAACAAATAATGACCGGCATAAAAATTTTTTTCATCGATCTATCCCTCCTGACGGTTCTCGTTACAAAAAAATCTTTACTCAACGCCAAAAAAGTCATTGACTTTATAATTTAATTATATTAACTTAATGCCATTAAATTAACGCTTATAACAATATTTTTTTAAAAAGCAAGCTTTTTTTAAAACAATCGGGAATTAGGTGTTTAGGCGAGATACAATTAAGGATCGAAAATGGCACAATCCGAAATTAAAGTATACGGCTACAGATGGGTCATCCTTGGGGTTTATTTCTTAATTAATGTTTTGATGCAGATTCAATGGATAACATTTGCGCCCATCACCAGTGAAGCGGTCACATTTTACAACGTCTCCCCCTTGCAAATCGATTTGCTTTCCCTGATCTTTATGATCGTTTATCTTTTCGTCTCCTTTCCGGCATCTTATATCATTGACACATGGGGCATCAGAATCGGCATCGGCATCGGCGCTTTATTAATGGGCATCTTCGGCCTCATGAAAGGATTCTACGGCAGTAGTTACAAAATGATCATTATCGCTCAAATCGGAATTGCCATCGGACAACCTTTTGTTCTCAATGCCGTCACCAAAGTGGGCGTACGGTGGTTTCCCCTGCAAGAACGCGCAACGCAAGCCGGAATATCGGTCTTGGCCCAATTTGTTGGTATTATTATAGCCATGGTGGCCACGCCATTCTTATTCAAAGCGTGGGGTATGGAAAAGATGCTGATGCTTTATGGAACAGCCGCGCTTACCGGCGCCGTTATTTTTATACTGTTCAATAAAGAACATCCCCCCACACCGCCCTGCCCCGCCGGTCATGACGAAAGAATCTCCGTATTTGCAGGTTTGAAACACATTCTCAAGCAAAGAGATATGCTCTATATGATTATTGTATTTTTTATTTCCATTGGAATATTCAACGCGGTCACGACCTGGATTGAGCAAATTGTCCGGCCGCGCGGCTTTTCCATTACGGAAGCGGGCATTTGCGGAGCGATCATGATGGTCGGAGGCATCATCGGTGCCGCGACCTTGCCGCCTCTTTCCGATAAATGGCGTAAAAGAAAAATTTTCATCGTCATTACGTTGATTGGCTCTATTCCCGGAATCTTGGGATTAACGTTTGCTAATAGTTACTGGCTGCTCCTTGCTTCATGCTTTATATCCGGCTTTTTTCTCATGGCGGCAGCGCCAATCGGATTTCAGTACAGCGCTGAAATATCTTATCCGGCGCCCGAGGCCACTTCCCAGGGACTGCTGCTTCTTGCCGGACAGATTTCGGGAATAATATTTATTTTCGGTATGGACATCATGACGGCCGCTGGAGCGCCGAAAACGCCGGCCATGCTCATCTTCATGGTCATGATGATCCTCAATGTGTTCATTGTTCTTAGACTTCATGAATCGAAAATGATAAAGACGGATGAGATTTAAAAAAAATACGAATCAAAAAGGATATTAATCATGCCCAAAACAACACGAAGTCTCGGAGAGATAGATGCGGTTCGCGAACGAATCCTCGATTGTGCCATTAAAATTCTCGAGAAAAACGGATTTGAAAGTTTATCCATGGCCAAGCTCGGTTCCAAGATGAACATGACGGCAGCCAATCTTTATAATTACTATACCAATAAAGACGAGCTTCTTATTGCCATTCACAAAAAAACCTACTCCATGTTGTATGACGAAATTCGTAATTCCGTAAAAAAATCCGACACCCCCCTGCAACGAGTACGGAATATCGTCAATTCCTTTGTGCAATTCGGTACCCGGAACATTAATATTTATGACGTCATGTTTAACAGACCCGTCAAACAACATAGTGACTATGTCGGCACACCATTGGAGAAAATCTCTGATGATGAATTTCATAATTCGCTCAAGGTGCTGACTTTTGCTCTCAAAGTTATTAAGGATTACAGAAAAACGAAGCCGAATTTAAAGCCTGTTGATGAAGAACTTCTGGCCGTTCAAATCATCAGTGCTTTGCATGGCGTAATTTCTCTGCACAACAGCGGTGTTCTGTATCAGGTTGCCGGGGATACGGAAACTGTTTTGAAGAAGATCGTCGACGACATCATTCGATCGATCACCAAATAAATTCCATGGTGATCCTGAGGATACGAATCAAGACGGGTAAGATCATCATTTTCCATAGCATATTTGATGCAGTCAGGAGATTAGCTCGTGGAAAACAAAAACAAATATATTCTGGCGGTTGATTTGGGAACGTCCGGTCCCAAGACCGCTTTAGTTTCGGTATACGGAGAAGTGATCGGCAGTGAATTTATGGACACGCCGATTATCCTGCTTCCCGGTGGAGGAGCGGAACAGAATCCGGAAGGCTGGTGGAATGCCATCATGTCCACCGCCAAAAAATTGCTGCGGCGGGAACTCACCGCGCCTGAAAATATCGTTGCCATAAGCGTGACTGCCCAATGGTCCGGCACTGTCGCGCTGGATTCGGAAGGGAATCATCTGATGAACGCCATGATCTGGATGGACAGCCGGGGCGCAGAAGCCGTCAAAGAAATACTCGACGGACTTGTTAAAATAGAGGGCTACCCGCTGCTCAAATTCATGACCTGGATGAAATTGACTGGTGGTGCTCCATCACACTCCGGTAAAGATTCCCTGTGCCACATTCTATGGTTGAAAAAAAACCGTCCGGATCTGTATCGCAAAACCTATAAATTTCTCGAGCCGAAAGATTATATAAACTTCCGCTTCACGGGAAAATTTGCCGCCACACAGGATTCCATCCTGCTGCACTGGGTAACGGATAATCGTGATCCGTTGCGTGTTGTTTATAACGACAGACTCTTGAAAATCGCCCGTTTGGAACGCGACAAGCTGCCGGATCTCATCCGGGCGATGGATATCCTGGGTCCGATAAAAAAAGAAATCGCCACCGACCTGGGTCTGAAACCGGATACGCCGGTTATCGGCGGAACGCCGGATGTGCCATCAGCGGGAGTGGGATCCGGAGCGGTACGGGACTATGAAGGCCATCTTTATATCGGAACGTCGTCGTGGCTCTCCGCCCATGTTCCTTTCAAAAAAACCGATATCATCCACAACTTCGGATCGTTCCCGAGTCCGCTTCCGGGACGTTATCTTATTCTTTCGGAACAGGAATGCGCCGGCAAATGCCTCACCTGGTTAAGAGACAATTTTCTGTATCACAAAGATGAACTGATGAAGGATGAAAAGGCCCCGGATATTTTCAAGGTGCTGGATAAAATCGTGGGACGCGCGCCGGCCGGTTCCAACAGCGTTATTTTCACCCCCTGGCTCTTCGGGGAACGCTCGCCTGTGGACGATTGCCATATCCGCGCATCCCTCTTTAACCTTTCGCTGGAAAATACGAGGGAAGACATCCTGCGGTCTGTCTTTGAAGGCGTGGCGTTCAATACGAAATGGCTGCTCGGTCCAATAGAGAAATTCATGAAAAGATCATTCGATCATATCAACTTTATTGGCGGCGGCGCCAATTCCGATGTGTGGTCGCAGATCATGGCTGATATCCTCGAAAGAAAAATCAGGCAGGTGAAAGATCCGATCTATTCCAACGCGCGCGGTGCGGCATTTCTTGCCGCGATGGCTCTTAAATATATTACCCTGGAACAGATTCCTCAAGATATCAAAATAAAGGCGGAATACACGCCCAATCCCGATAATCGAAAGATTTATGATGAACTTTTTGCCGAATTTTTAAATCATTACAAAACGCAGAAAACAGCATGCGCGCGGCTCAACAGGCGGGCACCCGGTGTGTGTGCGCTGCCCCAATAGTCGCCATGCAATCTTAGGAGGTAGAGATATGGAATACGCGGAAATCATGAAAAGGAAAGATTTTATTTTGTCGAGGCCGGTGCAGCCGATTCCCAAGGATAAACTCGACGCGGAACATAAACTTTATGCCCAGCGTTGCAAACGTTCGATAGAAATTTTTGAAAAAGCCAAATCCCTGATTCCCGGCGGCGTCGAACACAACTTAAGCCAGAACAAACCGTTTCCTCTGGCCATGGACCGCGCCAAAGGTTACAAGATCTGGGACGTGGATGGCAACGAGTACATTGACTATCTGATGTGCGGCGCGCCCATTATGCTGGGGCACGGTTATGAACCGCTTGATGAAAAAATTATTGAGATCATCCGGCAAAAAGGACCGGCGACCGGTTTGACATCCGAGTACGAACTTCTGGCCGCTGAAGAAATCATCAAACATATGCCCGGCGTGGAAATGGTGCGTTTTCTCCAGTCCGGCACGGAAGCCGATATGGCCGCCGTCCGAATCGCCCGCGCCTTTACGGGCAAACTCAAAATCATCAAAATCGGCGGCAGCTATCACGGCTGGTCGGATCAGATGATCTATTCGGTGCACATTCCCAAGACCGGCAATTTCGAATCCAAAGGCATCCCTCCGGAATATTATGCCCATACGGTGGATGTAGCGCCCAATGACTTCGAGGCACTGGAAAAGGCCTTTAAGGACAATCAGGACAAGGGTGGTGTTGCCGGCGTGCTCGTTGAACCCATTGGCGGTGAATCCGGCGCTCATCCGGTTCATCCCGAATGGAACAAAACCATTCGCAAGTTGTGCGATCAGTATGAATCGCTGATGATCTTTGATGAAGTCGTGACCGGGTTCAGGCTGGACATGGGCGGCGCTCAGAAATATTTCAACATCCTGCCTGACCTGACAGTGCTGGGTAAGATAATCACGCATGGTTACCCCTCCTCTGGCGCGGTCGCCGGCAGAAAAGACGTCATGAAGGTGTGCGCGGGCAGTCTGGGTGACAAGATATTTGTCGGCGGCACACTGGCTGCCAACCCCATTTCCATGGCCGCCTGTTACTATGCCCTGAAATATATGGTTGAACAGGATGCGGTAGCGAAGGCAACAGCTTACGCCGACAAACTGACTCAGGCACTGAACGATCTTTTCGCTACGCGTCCCGAGCTGGGATTCTTTGTTTATAATTTCGGCGCCATCATGCATTACATGACAACCGCGTTTTTCTCCGTAGACTTGAATGCACCCGACGCCTTCACCCAGATCTTTTCGCGCAAGCAGGTCGCGGACGATTATCAGGTGGTAACCATGGCTCACGGATTGTGCACGCTGGCCGGTACCCGCATGTATACCTGCATGCAACACGATGACGCCGCGTTGAAAAAGACTTTGGACATATGGGAATACGTGCTTTCGCTGATTCCAAAAAACTAACATCATAAAAATAATTAATAAAAAAGGAGTCATTTATGAAAAAGAAGAACGAACCGATCTGTGTAAAAAAAGATTTTGATGCCTTCGCAGACAAACCCATCACCATTCCGGAGAGCATTGATATGGAAAATCACTTGATTGCCACGTACTGGGCTCAGATGGACAAGGCATGGGACGCGTCGGTCATGAGTCAGGTGATCGCCATTGAACAGACCACCGGAACCTGGACACCGGTACCTGGAGAAACACCAGAGATACGCGCGAAGCACGTCGCCAAGGTCATGGGCGTTTACGAAGCACCCTATTATGAATACGGCGTCCCGGCGGATGTCACCGCACGCCAGTATGTCATCCAGGTGGCCTTCCCCGCCGCCAACGTGGAAGACCAGCTTCCCATGATGCTGACGGCGCTGGTCGGTAACATCTCCCTGGTACCCAATTTGAAGCTTCTGGATATCCGACTCCCCAAGGCGACCCTGGATCAGTTCAACGGTCCCCGGTTCGGAATCGACGGCTGGTGGAAAGCGCTGGGGCTCGAGAAAGGACGTCCGCTGCTCAATAACATGATTAAGCCGTGCAGCGGCTATCCGCTGGAAGTTGGCGCCAAACTTTTCAGAGAAGCGGCGCTGGGCGGGTGCGATGTCATCAAGGACGACGAGCTGATTGCCAACATGCGTTACAATGACGCTGTGAAAAGAGTCAAAACCTACATGAAGATTGAAAAAGAAGTGTTTGAGGAAACCGGCGAGCACACGCTCTATACTGTGAATATTACCGACCGCCTGCCGCGAATGTTCGATCTGGCGAAGCGCTGCGTCGACGCGGGCGTAAACGGCATGATGGTCAACTACCTGGCCGTCGGCCCCGAAGCCATGCGCGCCCTGGCTGACGACCCGCAGATCAACGTTCCGATTCTGGCCCATATGGACGTGGCCGGCGCTTTCTTCATGTCCCCCTATCAGGGAATTTCATCGCCGATCATTTTCGGCAAGATCGCCCGGCTGTGCGGCGCGGATTCCATTGTTCTCCCCTTCTCCATGGGCGGGAAAGCCATCTACATGCACGAGCGTTTCATGAATACAACACGCAACCTGATTTATCCGATGGGTAATCTCAAGCCGACCATGCCCATGCCGTCAGGCGGCATCACGCCACAAAACGTGCAGGACATCGTCAACGCGCTGGGCAGGGACATCATGATCGGGTCAGGCGGTGGCATACATGCCCATCCTCAGGGACCGAGAGCCGGCGCGCGTGCTCTGCGCCAAGCCATTGATGCCGCCATGAAGGGCGTCAAACTGGAAGAATATGCCAAGGAGCATGAAGAACTCGGTGTCGCGCTGGGCGTCTGGGGCAAAAAGACAGATTTCAAAATTTAACTGAAAATTCAAAACGAATTCCGGAAGCCGGTGCGGGGCTTGATGATCAATCCGCACCGGCTATTTATAAAAATGCAAAATTCAGACTATTACCTGCACGACGATCCTCGAATGCCTTCAGCATGGGCGCCGTGGTTTTCCCATGAGTACATCACGTATTTTGTCGTGCAGGCTCTGGACAACCTCATGGGCTTGCCGCCGGTGCCGGTTCAGCCCAAGCCCGATGTCGAAAAGGATTGTTGGCCTGTGGGCCCCAAGCACATCGATTGCTACAAGGAATCTTACCGGGAAGACCGCAACCTTCCCCTGCTTTCGTCCTATTCCTATGCAGAACGCAACGCTCAATACAGCGTCGAACCACCGGTCGAGAAAACCATCGAACCCTGGAAGATTCTCGTGATCTACACGACCGAACCGGATTTGAATCCGGACTGTGATCTGTATCTTCACCGGTATCAGAAAATCACCGGCGGGTCACACGGTTGGCGGCACATGCAATTCCGGGTGCTCGGTAAAAAATTCGGCATAGCGGCCGAGTCCTTTCGTGTCCATTTAGACCTTGCCCAAAAGGCCTTTGAAAACAATAATGATTATTGGGGCTGGCGGTATCTTTCACGCTGCACGCATTATCTGGCCGACCTGGGCAATCCTTTCCATGTTTACGCGGTTCCCCCGTTGTTTTTGGTCAGGAATTTATTTTCGTCCAATAAGCTTTTTCAGGTTCTATCCGCCGTCCATCAGGGTTATGAAATTTACGCGGAGCGCCGATTCCGCGAAGGATTCCCTCCCTTCAAAGAGGCCTTGCTGAAAGGAGCAAATATCGGACAAAACGAAAGACGTGACGTTTTGGGAGACATCAAGGCTTACAGGCACCGTGCAGCAACACAGATGAAATCAATTTTCTATTTTTTTCTTGATGAGTTCGGCCAGGAACTCATCAATGCTTTCCAGAAAATGGATCCGGACAGTCATCTGGACGCCGCCACTCAGACCAATATGTGTTCGAAAGATGCCTCAAAGGTTATTTTTAAGGATATCCATCTATCCTCGCTTAGTTTTCTGGACGCGATAACGATTGAAATCCTCGTGGATGTAGGAAGAATGCTGGGACTTCTACTGAGCGCATTTTCATCACGGAAGAATTGAGAGATTTTACATCAATTGTCCTGCTTCTTTTTTGCCGCCTGCTCGACTTCACCGTCTCTCACTAATTTAACCACTGCGATAATTGATTCAGGAAGAGCGGTCACCGGCTTGCCGGTGGACAGCGCAAAACAGTAGATATGAGCAACTTTTTCCAGAAGTTCCGCATGCAGAATTGCCTTATCGAGATCCCTGCCCAAGGCTAAGATGCCATGGTTCTGCAGGATGTAGGCGTTGGCGTTATTGGACAGTTTGGCGGCCACATTGTGCACAAGTTCAGAACTGCCGGAAAGAGCATAAGGAACGACATCTATCGTCTGCCCCAGTGAAAAGGCAACCTCATCGAAAAGAGCCGGTATCGATGTGTTAATCAGGCTGAAAACGCTGCCGTATGGCTGATGCGTATGAACAATGGCATTGACGTCCGGTCTGTTGCGGTAAATGATGCTGTGCATTGCCGATTCCACAGAAGGTTTCAATTTTTGATTTTCTTCGATGACCGAGAGGTCCAGATCAACAATGCAAATATCTTCCACAACAAGTTCAGGATATTTCACCGATGACGGTGTAATCGCCATAACGGTTTCCCTGACCCGCACGGAAACATTACCTCCGCTGCCCCTTTGCGATCCAAAATAGCCCTCCTGGTAAAGCCACTGCGTTGCGTCCAGAACATCCTGCTTGTATTTTCTGTATTCGCTCATAAAAATTGAATGATCTCCTTGATTTATAATTTTATTAAATGATTATGTGACCCAAAAAAGTTTGAAATTTTTGTTGACTTTATGATTGAATAATATTAATTTAATGCCATTCAATTAATGTTTATAGTAGATTATTTATGATGTCAATAAAAAACTCATTTATTTTTTGTACATATTTTTTTATAATTTCTAAAAAAAATAAAGGAGCCTTCAGGAAATGCCCGTTTTTCCGGAAGCCTAATTTGAACCTTTAAATTTAAGGAGGAAAGCATGAAGAAATTTTGGTTGGTTTTGTTTTCGTTAGGGCTGATCATGGCCTTCAGTGCATCGGCTCTGGCGGTCGATGTCAAATTCAGCGGTTCCTATTATGCTGCCGGTATGTATCTGGATAAAACCACTTTTGTCAAAGACGGCTATTTCGCGACTCTGCCGGACTTTCAGAATCCAACGTATAGCGATGGCTCTCCCAGCACGGCCTTCTTTTATCAGAGACTGCGTTTGCAGACTGATTTTATTGTTTCACCGTCACTCAAGATGGTCACCCGTTTCGATGTCATGGAAAGAAGTTGGGGCGCCAAGAGATCGGATCCGGATGGACCAAACGACTTCCAATCAGCCCAGTCAAGAGCGGATAATGAAAACATTGCTTTCGACCTCGCCTATGTCGAATACACCTCTCCCATTGGTTTGTTTGCTGTCGGTTACATGGATGACGGCCCTTGGGGAACTATCTTCGGAGATACCTCCGTTCCGCAAGGGGGAATCCTCTGGGCCGCGCAGGCAAAGGGCTGGACGGTTGCCCTGCAAGCATTTAAACTCAATGATAACAGCTATACCAGAGCGTATGCTTCATCCGTTACGGACAACGATACGGACAAGTATGAGGCGGTAGTTTTTTATGAATGGAAGGGCGGTCAGGCCGGCCTTTTGGGTGTTTACTATCGAGAAGCCAGCTCCAGGCCTCAAACGTTCATGGGCGCTGACGTTGGCTTTACCGGAAATGTTTATGTTCTAGAACCTTACGCTATTATCCAGCTCGGTCCTGCTAAAATTCAGGCGGAAGTCAACTATGCCTGGGGCAAGATTAAGGCTGATGATGTCAATGATTTCACCCGAGGCCAGGATATAAAAGTGGATAATCTCGCCGCCTGGATTGATGCCAGTGTTGTTTTGAATCAAGTTTATTTTGGCGGAAGCGTTGCTTATGTTGCGGGCAACGATTGGAGCCATTTAAATGACTCGGGGAAAATGAAGAAAGTAACAGGCGGCTTCCTGACAGGTGGCATGGACTGGAATCCCACCCTGCTTTTATTTAACAATCAGCGCCATTACTGGGTCGGGACAATTTACGGTAATAACGTAACCAGTTCATACATGAATTACATCTCTCAGCAATATAATCTGAATGACACAGGGATGTACAATGCATGGTTCTTTCAGGGCAGAGCGGGTGTGAAACCCATCGACAAACTGGACATCATGGCTTCTCTCTCTTATGCGAAGGCCGACAACAGTACCCTGATGGGTGCTCCGGACGTCGTTTCTGACGAATATGGTACGGAAATTGATCTTACAGGAACTTACAAAATCACCGACAACCTGAGTTACATGCTGGGATTTGGTTATCTCTTCACGGGTGATTATTTCAAAGGTTTTGACAAAACCAGTGAAGTGCACGATGACTATATCATCCTGAATAAACTGACTCTTACTTTCTAACCACGTCTCTTTTGAATGCGAATCCCCGGGCCCGATAAAGAACCCGGGGATTTTTTTGTGAAACCGGATGGCCGGAAAGAAATTTATAAAGCGGGCGTCATCTGCGGACAGATACATATATTCAACCACCGCCACCTCATAATGCAATAATAAATCTATTGACTTTAATTTTTTTAAGAATATAATTTAACCTAAACAAATTAAGCATTTGACGAAAATCTTCATCAGATTTAATCATGGCACTGAACGCTTATTCTGAAGTTGTTCGTTCATCGTAAATGCCCGCGACATAATAAATTAGTCATCTTTCTCCTTCAATGACCATAAGAGATTTGACGTCATGAAAAAGCAAAACACCATTCAATCCGCCAATAAAAGAAAGACAGCCCAACGCAAACCATCATTGTCCGGGCAGGATAAAAATAAAAAGACCGCGACAAAAAGCCCTCCTTCCGTAAAACGCAAGGTCCAATCCCTTCGAAAAAACAACCCCGATATGTTCCGCGAGATTATTGAAAATTTGCTGGAAGGATATTTTGAAGTGGATCTTGCCGGCAATTATACTTATGCCAATGATGCGCTTTGCCGTATGTTTGGCTATACCCAAGATGAGATCATCGGGAATAATTACCGTCATTTCATGTCCAACGAAAGTGCCGGAAAAGCGTATCGCAGCTTTCATAACGTTTACCAGACGGGACAATTTGTCCGGGAAATAGACTGGCAGGCGAAAAAAAAAGACGGCTCGGTTATTCACGTTGAACTTTCCGTATCCTTATTGAACGATCCATCCGGCAAACCCATTGGCTTTAAAGGCATGATACGTGACATCACCGATCGCGTCATGAAAGAGGACGTCCTGAAGAAATCCGCCCGGGAATGGCAGACCACGTTTGACACGGTCAGCGACGCCATTTGCATGCTGGACATCAACCAGCGAATCGTCCGTTGCAACAGCATGATGAGCAGGATGTTCAGCGTTCCCAAGGAAGAAACCACAGGAAAATACTGCTGGGAAATCATTCACGGCACAACCGAACCTCCCCCAGACTGCCCGGTCCTGAAAGTCAAAAAATCGCTGCAAAAGGAAGCCATAGAACGCCGGAAAAACGGCATGTGGTACAATGTCATCGCCTATCCGATCTTGGATGATCAGGGCGGACTGACCGGATTTGTGCATATCGTCAAGGATATTTCCGAACGTAAAAAAGCCGAAGAAGCCCTGCGTTATACAGCAGAAAAGTTTGCCCTCGCCTTCAACCAAAGTCCCTCGCCCATGTGCATTAACAGCTTTCCCGAAGGACGCTATGTTGATGCCAACGATGCCTATCTTCACGCTCTGGGATGCAAACGCGAAGATCTCATCGGTCACACACCCGCGGATCTCGGTCTCTGGATTGATAAATCCGAACCCAGGGCTTTTTTAAAACAACTTTATAAAACGGGTGCGGCAAATAATTTCGAATTACGCGTCCGTGACCAGCACGGGAAAATACATTGGGGACTCCACTCAGCATTAATCATCAACATTTCCAATTCGCCTTTTATCCTCACACAAATCATGGACATTACCGACAGCAAGGAAGCGATAGAAAAATTAACACAGGCTCAAATTTTTAACGAAGAACTCATCAACAGTGTTCCCGGCATTCTTTATCTGTACGATCATACCGGCCATCTGGTGTGGTGGAACAAAATGCACGAAGCCTTAACCGGCTACTCCAGCGAAGAAATGAAAGGCATGTATATTCTGGACTGGTTCGGCGATCTGGAACCTGACCGCTCCAACATCAAGAAAGCCATGATCGAAGCGATGAAAACGGGAAGCAGCAACGTGGAAGCACGACTGCTCACAAAAGACGGGAGAACCATTCCCATGTTTTTCACGCCGAGAAAAATCAACATTGGCGGCAGCGACCATTATCTCGGAATCGGCGTCGATATCACGGAAATTAAGAGGACCAAGTCAGCCTTACAGGAAAAAGAAAAACGCCTGCGCGGCATCACCGAAAATTTGCCGGGAATGATTTATCAGTTTTATGTAAAAGATAACGGAGAATCAGGGGTAAGTTACGTCAGCCAACCTTCCCATCAGATTCAAGATGTCCTGTCCTTATCAGCATCAGAAAATCTGAATTCGTTGTTTTCCGATTTCTGCTCCCGCATTCATGAAGATGACCGGGAAAGATTTTTTGCATCCATCAAGGAATCCATTGAAACGTCATCCCGCTGGAATTTCGAGGGCCGGATATACGCGAAAAACGGGCAAATTGTCTGGTTTCAGGGACTGTCCGTACCGACCCGGCTTGAAGATCGGGTGGTTTTTGACGGAATTTTGCTCAACGTCACGGAGAGAAAGACAGCGGAAGAAAACTTACGCAAAGAGCAGGAACGCTTCCGAATCATCACGGAACAATCTTCCGATATCATTATCCTGGTCAGCCCCGAAGGCAAGATCATCTATGAGAATCTCGCCGTAGAAAAAATCCTGGGATACAATTTTCAAAGCAGGAAAGATCAAAACGCCTTTGAAAATATTCATCCTGATGATCAACCTTATTTCATAGATCTGTTCACGACTTTAATGCGAGGAGAAATCCCGGACGTTGAAAAGGCCGAAATACGCATTCGTGACATAAACGGAACGTGGCGTACGTTTGAAGCCATCGGAAATGTTTTGAAGAAAGACGGACGCATTGAAATGATGATCGCCAATTTACGCGACATTTCCGATCGGAAGGAGGCCGAAGAAAAATTACGCGTGCAGGAAGCAAAATTCAGGACCGTGGCGGAGCAGTCTTCAGATATCATCGTTCTTACGGATAAAAACGGCATTATTCTGTACGCGAATCCCGTCCTCGAACAACTTCTCGGATACAATCCTGCCGAACGAATTGGCTACAGCACATTCAAGAACATTTATGCAGACGATCTGAATACAATCATTAATTCTTTCAATCTATTGGTCAGCGACATCCATGCGCCTCCCCAGCGGACGGAAGCGCGTATCCGTCATGCTGATGGAACCCTGCGAGAATTTGAAATCATGGCAAGAAGTATTGTCAACCATAATACCATTGAGGCCGTCATTATTAATCTTCGCGATATCACCGAACGCAAACGCGTTGAACAATCCCTGCGCGAAAGCGAAGAGAAGTTCCGTACGCTTACAGAATCCACACCAACAGCCGTCATGCTTTATCAAAACAATAAATGGGTTTACGCGAATCCTGCCGCATCGGAAATTTCAGGATACAGCAACCGGGAGCTGCTGGAAATGAATTTCTGGGATTTTGTCCACCCTGAAGATAAAAAAGCGGTTATGGAACGCGGTCTGAAACGCCAGCGGGGCGAGGCCGTACCAAGCCGTTATGGCCTGAGAATTATTACCAAAAACGGTACCATCAAGTGGCTTTATCTTTCAGGTGCGACAACAAACATCGGGGGAAGTCTTGCCGTAATTATTTCGGTTATTGATATTACCGAACAAAAGCATGCGGAGGACGCCCTGGTGGAACGGGACACCCGATTTAAAAAACTGTCCGCGCATGTTCCCGGAATGCTATATAATTTTTTAGGAAGGACGGACGGAACGTATTGTTTTCCTTTTGCGACCGACTCCATCCGTCAACTGTTTGGCTGTTCACCCGAGGATGTCCGTCATGATTTTGCTCCGGTAGAAAAGGTCATTTACAAAGACGACCTCAAAAAGCTTTATCGATCTTTCATCGTCACGGGAAAAAACATGACCCCTTGGGAACTGGAATTCCGTGTTCAACTTCCCGGACAGCCTGTAAAATGGCTTTTTGGTCATTCCACTCCGGAGCGACTGCCGGACGGAAGTATTCTTTCCCATGGCTATATCACGGATATTACCGAACGTAAAAAAGCCGAAGAAAAGATCATCAGACTCAATGAAACACTCGAAGAAAAAGTGAAAGAACGCACCGCCGAGTTGGAAGCCTTTTCTTATTCCGTGTCTCACGATCTTCGCGCGCCCCTGAGAACCATTGACGGCTTTGGACAGGCCCTTTTGGAGGAATATGACGATAAACTTGACGAGCAGGGCAAATCCTATTTGAAAAGAATAACCCGTGCCACCAATAAAATGGCAGACCTGATTGAGGATATGCTGAAATTATCCAGAATATCCCGTTCGGAAATGGACATCGTACCGGTCAATCTCTCCCAGATCGCCAGAGCGGTTGCCGATGAATTGCAGAGCGCGCATCAAGACCGCCTTATCAACATTACCATTACCGATAATCTCGTGGATTCGGCAGATCCGAGATTAATGCGTATTGTTCTGGAAAATTTAATAGGAAATGCGTGGAAATTTACCGGGAAAAAAGAAAAAGCCGAAATTGAATTTTCGGCAAGAACCGAAGGAAATCAAAAGGTGTATTATGTTCGCGATAACGGAGCGGGCTTCAACATGGAAAATTCAAAAAAATTGTTCGCGCCTTTTCAAAGATTTCACTCAGCGGAAGAGTTTTCCGGTACTGGAATCGGTCTGGCGCTCATACAGCGTATCATAATCCGCCACGGCGGCCGTGTCTGGGCTCAATCGCATTTAGACCGGGGAACCACGATTTATTTTACTTTACATGATTGAGCAATGGTCACATAACTTGCTGCGGATGAATGATGAATGAAGCTTCCACTTTATCCATTTTTATCGAGGCTGTAACATGAATAATGCCCTTCACGTTCTCATCGTTGATGATTCCGAAGATGACGCCATGCTTCTCGTCAGAAAGTTAAAAAACGCTGGTTATCAGGTGTTTTCAAAGCGGATTGATACGCCTCAGGCCATGAAGGATGCTTTGGAACAGCAGACATGGGATGTCATTCTCTGTGATTATAATATGCCCAGATTCAGCGCGCCGGCCGCCCTGCAACTGATGCAGGAAAAGGATTTGGATATTCCCTTTATAATCGTCTCCGGAACCATCGGAGAAGAAACAGCCGTCAGCGCAATGAAATCGGGCGCTCACGATTACCTGATGAAGGATAAACTTGCCAAACTGACCGTCTCCATTGAAAAAGAGATACACGACGCGAAAATCAGGCGCGACAAGAGAAACGCGGAAAATATGCTGAAAAGAAGCGAGGAAAATTTTCATCATTCCATGGATGAGTCTCCTTTGGGAGTGGTCATTGTGGATGAAAATGCCGGGATTATTTACGCCAACAGAGAGTTTTTAAATTTATTCGGTTACGATAATTTCGAAGAACTAAAAGCCACTCCTCCCTGTCAAAGATATACGCCGGAATCCTTTGCCGAATATCAAATCAGAAACAAGATGTTAAAAGATGATTCATTCTTTCCGGCCAGATACGAAACGGATATTGTCCGCAAAGACGGGAGCATCCGCAACATCGAAGTGTTCCTTAAAAAAGTTTTGTGGAACGGCCAAATGAGAATACAGGCCCTGTATGCGGACATCACCAAAAGCAAGCAGGCTGAAAAAGATCTCAAAAACAGCGAGGAGCGGTACCGTCTCGTTGTTGAAAACTCTCACGAGTCGATTCTGATTATACAGGATAAAAAAGTCGTTTTTGCCAATAAAGCCGTCATCAGCAATCTCGGTTATCCTCTGGACGTTTTAACATCCGGCGAGTTTATTCAATTTATTCATCCCGATGATCAGTTCATGGTCCTGGATTTTAACAAGAGGAGACTGAGCGGTGAAAACGTTCCTTCCGATTATACGTTCAGAGTTTTGCACCGCGATGGAAGAATCCTCTGGGTGGAAATGAATGTCACGCTTGTGGAATGGGAGAACAAACCCGCCACGCTTGTTTTTTTCAAGGATGTAACCGAAAGCAAACTGTTGGAGGAAGAACGCGCTGAACATTATAACCGTATGAGAGCGACCCTGGACGCAACTATACACTCTATTGCCAACATTGTCGAGGTGCGAGATCCTTACACCACCGGTCATCAGAGGCGCGTCGCCCAGATTGCCCGGGCGATTGCTTCCGTGATGGGATTAAGCAGTGAACAAAATGAATTTATCGGTATGGCCGCAACCATCCATGACATCGGGAAATTATCGATACCGGCAGAAATTCTGACCAAACCGACGAGACTGAGCGACCTGGAATATGAGTTAATCAAGACCCATTCCCAGGCGGGATATAACATTGTGAAAGATATTGAATTTCCCTGGCCTGTCGCCACCGTCATTTTGCAGCACCATGAACGGATTAACGGAACAGGTTATCCTTTGAATCTCAAAGGGGAGGAAATTTTGCCGGAGTCCAAAATAGTTTCTGTTGCCGATGTGGTGGAAGCGATTTCCTCTGACCGCCCTTACCGAGCGAAATTGGGCATTGAAGCTGCTTTGGAAGAAATCACCAGAAACCGGGGCATTCTTTTCGACGAAGAGGTTGTCGATGCCTGCCTGAAATTATTCAGGGATAAATGTTTTGTTTTAAGTTAATCTAAATCATGATCCCGGCGGAGTCAATCCGCAAAACGGTTTTCCCCGTGTGAAACTTCTCCGACACCTGATTGAGGATGCAAAGCCTGGGATTATGAATGCCTGCTGATGTTTTCCTCCAAAAGGTGGAAGATTTTCTTGACTTAAAAGACTGTTCATTACATATTCAGGAAAAATCAATCCATAAAATCTATTTGCGGAGGGAGAGGGCAATGAAAAAATATTTTATAATACTGGTGGCAATTGGTA
>Ga0116184_10001136_pt1 | contig 26913 bp, 20 predicted proteins | sample AD_JPNNA5_MetaG_FD_89886 | JGI IMG/M metagenome (GOLD analysis project Ga0116184, IMG submission 89886) | Active sludge microbial communities of municipal wastewater-treating anaerobic digesters from Japan - AD_JPNNA5_MetaG | ecosystem: Engineered > Bioreactor > Anaerobic > Digestate | place... | reverse complement strand
TGACACAGCTGCATGATAATATTGTTGGTCTTGATGCAGCTATTCTCATGCATCCCCGTGTGTGGGAGGCCTCTGGTCATGTTGAGAACTTTACAGATCCTCTCGTTGATTGTAAAAAATGTAAGGCTCGATTCCGCGCAGACCAGATTGATCCAGAAAAATTGCAAAAGCATGAATGTCCCGAATGCGGTGGCGAGCTTACTGATACAAGAAAGTTCAATTTAATGTTTAAAACACATATAGGTCCTGTAGAAAATGATTCAGGTCTTATCTATCTTAGACCAGAGACAGCACAGGGAATTTATGTAAATTATAAAAATATAATTCAGTCAAACCGAATGAAAATTCCTTTTGGAATAGCTCAGGTAGGAAAGGCATTTCGTAATGAAATTGTAACTAAAAATTTTATTTTTAGAACCTGTGAATTTGAACAGATGGAAATGCAATATTTTGTTAAGCCAGGCGAAGATGAAAAAGCATTTGAATACTGGAAAAATGAACGTTGGAATTATTATAAAAAACTGGGTATACGAATGGAGAAACTGCGCTGGCATCAGCATGGCAAAGATGAACTGGCTCATTATGCAAAAGATGCATATGATATTGAGTATGAGTTTCCTATGGGCTGGAAAGAGCTTGAAGGCGTTCATAACCGTTCTAACTATGATTTATCACGTCATCAGGAGTTCTCTGGAAAAGACATGCAGTATATTGATCAGGATAACGGAAATGAACGCTATATACCCTATATTATCGAAACCAGTGCAGGATTAACACGTCAGCTCCTTATGGTTCTCTGCGATGCTTATGAAGAAGAAAAAATTGCAGATAATGGTAATGAAGATGATTGGCGGACAGTGCTCCATTTCCATCCATTACTGGCACCGGTAACTGTTGCAGTTCTTCCACTCATGAAAAAAGATGGTCTTGCTGAACTTGCTCAGGATATACGTAATGAACTTAAAGAAGATTTTGTAACCGATTATGATCAGGCAGGTGCTATTGGAAGACGTTATCGCAGACAGGATGAAGCGGGCACGCCATACTGCATTACTATTGATTATGATTCAAAAGAAGATGGAACGGTTACAGTACGTGATCGTGATACAATGGAACAGAAGCGAGTGCATCGCTCAGAATTGCGCGCATATATTCATGAGCAGATAAAGCAGTATAAACGAAAATAAAATGCGTGCGGTAGTTCAGCGAATTAAAAATGGCAAAGTCTCAGTAGACGGAGCAGTAACAGGCGAGATAGAGCAGGGACTACTTGTCTATCTCGCAGTTGCTCCCACCGATACCGAGACTGTAGCAGAAAAAATGGCATTAAAAATAATTAATTTAAGAATATTTGAAGATGCCGAAGGAAAAATGAATCTCAACCTGCAGGCAGTAAACGGGCAGCTGCTCATTGTTTCACAGTTTACTCTGTATGCAGATACAAAAAAAGGAAATCGTCCTTCATATAACCAATCCGCAGAACCCACATTGGCAAAACAGCTATATGATTATTTTGTTGATTATGTGCGAAAAACGGAAATCGTCACAGCAACAGGAATATTTGGCGCTTCAATGGATGTTTCGTATACTAATGTGGGACCGGTAACTATTATTCTCGATATAGATGCGCCCTAAATTGTTTCTTAACTGAACCTCAAATCCTTATTTTTATTATTTTTTTGATGGCTTATAATTAAATGACTTAAATATATCATGACCCTCGAATTTTTTATCTTTAATGAATAATGCAGAATATTTTTCGGGAATACGTTTTATAAATTCCTCAGAAGCAAGTACAATACCTGGCTTTGCAATTTTTTTTATGATGTGATGAATAAAATTAATATCAGCAGAAATAATGTTACCAGTTTTTCCTACTTTTTCCCATGGCGTTGTCCCATAATGGAGCGCAATTGTCATTGGAAGTATGGTTTGAATTTTGTAGTATTCATACGATAAAGGAATTGCATTGAGAATAATTTGCAATGCAATTCGTAAAGCAAACTCGCTATGCTCCGGAGGGAAAAGCAGTAAAGCGTATGTGCCATCAGTCATCCATAGTTTACCCGTATCCTGAATGACATAGCTTAGATAATTTAAAAATAATTCTTTGATTTTTTCGAACCGTTTTTCTCCAAAACTCTTTTTAAGCTCTTCCGAAATGCTCAATGAAATAATTAAGAAAATAAATGGATATTCCTTCCGGGAAATTAATTTGTCCCACCCAGGAAATTCGGGAAGCTCTATATGTTCTACATTTTGTCCTGTTTTAAATGAATAGATTTGTTGAAGTCTCGATTCAGATATTTTTTTTTCGAGAACCTGACCGTTGAGGTAATCTGCTGCTCCAGAAAAAAACAAAAGAGCGGGATCGGTAATTTGATTTTTTGGATCAATAACACCCCACAATGAAGCTCTAGTCTGCAATTCTTTAAGTACGAGATTAAAATTTTCATGTGAAAAACTTAATCGATCAACATATACTATGGTATCTGGGTCCGCCTTTAACTTTTTTATTGCTGATATGTTTTCAATTGGGAACAGCGAACAGTGAGCTGTAAAAAATGATGTAATTTTTTTATATTTGCCAAGTATTACTATTTGCATGAAAACTCCGTTGAAGGTTTATAATAATATAATTTCCATTTATCACACTGGATGGATGATGTAAGGCTATCCGTTAACAATTTGTCCAGGCGAGCATATACGTTTACAGTAACGGAAAGCACGTTTTCTGGAGTATGTTTACTTTCAATTTCAAAAGCTTCGCGGATTGGATCGTACTTGCGAATTACAGAAGCATTTGAAGAAAAAGGAAACGTCCCTGCATGACACGAAATTCTCAGTGAGACTGGTTTTTGCAATATATTGTCAAAAATATTAAACAAATTTAATTTATTGATAATATCAATACCTGTTAATACAGCGTTGTTATAAATATCGCCATTAAAGAAAGCTATGAGACCACCATCGCCTTCCCAGAACCATTCGCGGCCATCTCGTTTTAAAAATGAGTTAGTAATAAACGCATGAATATGGCGGTAAGCAGATTCTACATCGGTTTTTTTGTTTGAGCGAACATGCTCGGAGTTTCTTACAATGTCAATTTTCAAAAACGTAAATGAATAGTTTGAGCCTTCATGCAACCTTCCCCAGTTGATTGTAGCCTGTTTTGTGGTATCTTCCATGAATCGGTTAATTTCAGGATTATAGAGAAAACCTTCTGCTGCAATATGCTTGATCATTTCGTCAAGATAGAGAATTGGAAATTCTCTGCCCATATAGCCTCTCGAGTTGAGTATAATTAGATACTCAAGCAAATCGAGAAACATATCAAGAGCGATGCAGTCATCGATTACCTGACGAGCAGTCTGCTGTGCGGTAAGGGGAATGTTGTGCGGACAGCCAGTGCGTTCATAGATATCATAATTTTCAATAACCTGAGATGCAACATGAATAATCATGCGGACATCAAGTGATTCATACAAACTTTTTATGGCTAAAGAGCGTAAAGCATTTCTAACGCGCATGCACTGTCCCTTAATTTTTGTTCTATACGTTTGCTAGTATTTTATACGATAGTATAGGTTTTAGCAACATTTTCTTTTTGTGTGCGTAAGTAATCTGCAATTGCAGTATCGTACATGCTTTGTCTTTCAAAAACAGCTTCCGCCATGTTAATTCTATCTTTTAACGTGAGCCTACCATTATTTTTTTCAAGTGCTTGCATGATTTGTGCATAATATTCGGGTGAAGGAACGGGACAGACGCGCAAAAAGTTTTTAGCAGCTGCACGAAGCAGTGTAGGTCCTCCAATATCAATATGCTGGCGTGCTGTTTCAAAACTATCAGCTTGGTCGCTTGCTTGAGTAAATGGATAGAGATTGCAGATAACCATATCAAACTGAACAGCATCGTATCGGGCTAAATCTGCTTCATGCTCTCGATCAAACGGTTCAGCAAGCAATCCAAGGTATATTTTCCAGTCTAATGTCTTAACAAGGCCACCTTTCATTTCCGGCTGACCGGTGTATCTTGTCATATCAACGAGATGTGCGCCAGATCGCTCACCTAATAACTGCTGGATAAAACTGTACGTTCCACCTGTAGCATAAAAACGTACTCCCGGGCAGTAGCGGAGCAGGGCTACCAGCATGTTTTCAAGTCCGCTTTTGTCATAGACAGAAACAATAACATTACGAATAGGTACAGCATCCTGTATTTTTTCTACATGGTTAAAAGCCATTGTCACTCCTTGTGAGCTTGATAGTGAACCATTGCAAAAGCCGAATGGTTATGGATACTTTCAAAATTTTCCGCTTCTACTGTAAACTCTGGAAACTGTTTCAATGCTTCAAGCTTAAGGTACACTTCCCGAACTAAATCCTCAACGAAACGAGGGTTTTCGTATGCAGTTTCCGTTACAAATTTTTCATCACTTCTTTTTAATAATGTAAACACAGCACTTGAAGCGCATGATTCAACGAGTCCGATAATATCTTCAATCCAGAAGAACGGACCGAGGTGCAGCGATACGGTAACAATACCGCGCTGATTGTGAGCTCCGTATTTGCTAATTGCTTTCGAGCATGGACACACTGTTTGAACCGGTATAGAAATAGAAACAATAAAGTTATGTTTATTGGTATTAACCATGCCCTGAAATGCGCATTCATACCGCATTATACTTTTTTGATGAGAAACAGGAGCTTCTTTTTCAATAAAATAGGGGAAATGAATATCAGCATAGGCAGTTTCAGCATGGAGAGCGGTACGGACTTCTTTAAGCATGGTTAGAAAATGGGGCATTGATAAGTCTTTCCGGTGTTTATTAAACACTTCTATAAAGCGGCTCATGTGAGTGCCCTTGAACTCATGCGGCAGATCAACAAAAAGGTTTACAATCGCACTCGTATGCTGAACACCATTTGCCTTATCGAGCACCGTTATTGGGTATTCAAGCCCCTTTACACCTACTTTGTTGATGGGAATTTTTCTAAAATCTTTTTGATTCTGAACATCAATGTGATGCAATTGTTTTCCCACGTGTGATTATACACTCATCTTTTCTGCTGCAGCAACAGTATTATAGAGCAGCATTGTAATAGTCATGGGTCCGACTCCGCCTGGAACTGGAGTAATAAACCCTGCCACATCAAGCACCTCGTCAAACAAAACGTCGCCGACCAGTTTCCAGCCTTTTTTTGACTGCGGTGCAGGTACTCTGTTTACACCTACATCGATTACGCAGGCACCTGGTTTGACCATATCAGCAGTGATAAGCCCGGCTTTTCCGGCACAGGCAATGAGAATGTCAGCATGTTTTGTAAAATCCGCAAGGTTTACGGTGCCGGTATGACAGATCGTAACGGTGGCATTGATTTCTTTGCGAATGAGCAGATTAGCGAGTGGTTTTCCCACAATGTTCGATCGTCCTACCACAACTGCATGTGTGCCTTTAGTTGGTATTCCAGTGTGTTCAATTAGTTTGATAATTCCGTGCGGTGTACAGGGAATGAAAGCATCCTGTCCCAGGAGCATTTTCCCCAGATTGATACTCGTAAATCCATCAACATCCTTTTCTGGAGCAATAGCCTCGATAACGGAAAATTCATCGATATGTCCGGGAAGCGGTAGCTGTACAAGAATCCCATGTACAGCTTTATCGGCATTGAGTTTGTGAATGAGAGCAACGAGTTCCTCTGTCCTGGTTGTATCGGGAAGGCGGTACTCAAAACTTTTCATGCCGATATCTGCACAAGCCTGTTCTTTAGCAGTTACATACGAAACGCTCGCAGGATCCTCTCCAACAAGAATAACTGCCAGTCCCGGAACAATGTTTTTATGTTTAAGCGCACTGATTCGTTCGCTCAGGGCACTGCGGATTTCCTGTGCAACCAGTTTACCATCGATAATTGATGCAGGCATGTTTCCTCCATAATTAAGGTACTACAATAATAGTAAAATATTAAAAATAACACAACTATAGGGTACATGTATGCATTTCCATACACTTTGTTTGAAGAGGGATAGCAGGAAGTGCGTCTAGCATATCGATCAGCTATCTAAAGCTATACTTTGAAGTACGATTTCAGTGATGTATGCGTGCAGGTATATAGATTGTGTGCTGTCAGGAATCGAATGTACTATGTGCTTTTTTCCCCGGGATATGGTTTGAATTATTATTTAGAGTTTATTTTTAATCTTTAATTGAAAATTTAACACAGCGTGCTATATTTTGAAAAAAGAGAAATATACTTAAAAAGTAGGGAAAGCAATGAAAAGCGTTGTACACTCATCACTATTTTTAATTCTTTCCCTGGTAATACTTTCCTGCGCAGTCGACAACACCATTGACCAGGGAACGGTTCCAGAATGGAAGATTTTAGGGTCAGCAGGCCAAGGCGCAAGCATTGGCAATTACCTGGATCTGGCGGTAGATTTGAATGACTACCCCGTGGTGGCCTATGTGGATTTGGCACACAAAATTTCAGTAAAACGCTGGGACGGAACACAATGGGTTTTTATTGGGAGTCCAGCCTTTTCTCCTGTCACAACCGATACGGTAGACCTTGCACTCAATTCTCTGAACCAGCCCCTTGTAGCATTTATAAGCAATGACAATCGTAAAGCCATGGTCATGCAATGGGATGGAAACAGCTGGGTCACACTCGGAGAAGGGGGAATCTCTAAAGGAACAGCAAAACTGATTCATATAGCCCTAAAAACGGATAAACCAATCATAGCTTTTAAGGATCTGAGCCATGAAGGAAAACTCACGGTCATGATCTATGAATAATAGTCGATAAAAGTGAGGAGGTATGTTATTAAGCCAACATACCAGCTATTCGAATACCAGCATCAAAGCCTATACACCATTTGATGAGCGGCATGTAACCAGTTAGTAACTGGCGTACTTTGTATGATGCTGGTATTTTGTAGCTAAAAAGTTTACTCGCTTTGTTTTTCTGCAATATCCCTTCCCGGAAGCTCTACACAGTGCAATATTTTATTGATTTTTTCATAGGGAGGAATATAGGCAGTAAATTTAAAGAATACTTCTTTCCCCTTTTTAGTTACAATGCGTACATGTTCGTCAAGATTAACGGTTATGGGTGCATCATAATCGGGGAAGTATTCAAATTTGCGTGGAACAACAATAAGCGACTCTCCATCGTAATATACATCTGCAATTCGATTAGGAAAAGGATAAAGAAAAATATAAAAATCACTCAATTTGCCGCCTATTGTTTTTTTACCACCGGCATGCAAAACTTTAATGTTACGATTTCCGATGCATCGGTTCTGATTTTCTACAATAAACTCAACTTTAATGGTGCCCGGCTTTACGATTGATGGATTATATTCAATTGGAGCTTTGTGTCGGACTACTATCTGTGCAGGTTCTTTTTTCTGCAGTTTGCTAAACAATTGTTCCTGTCGAGCTTTTTGCATTGACGATACACTTGTAAGGACAGAGAGCTTATCAGGTCCACGTTTAGGTGTGGTAATCGTTTCAATGTTTTTATGGCTATGGGTGTCTATTGTTTCCAGTACGTTTTGAGTTTGTTTTTTCTGGGAATTAAGATAGGTTTCAAGCGTTTTAGTTTTAAAATCTGCAGTTTCAGTTGTCACTGCTGGCACATGAGTAAGTACTTCAGCAGTATGAGATGAACTGGTTGGCTCCAGCGTTGTAGCTGATTTTTTAACAGTAGTGGATGCCAGTACCTGAGCTGCCCGTTGTTCACGGTGCAAACTTTGCCCGGCAATCTGCTGTACCTGCATGGAATCGTAAACAGCATCTACAACAGGTTGTTCTGCTTGTTTGTGTATGGAACGGATATAGAGCAGTATAATGATAACAAGCGCAATAATAGCAGCAATAATGAGTATCGATAGAATCAAGTGGGTTACATTACTCACAATTGATGCTATAAAAGAATATTTAAGATTGACTGATGTTTGCAGTACGGGTGGAATTACTCTGAGATTATCATAAAAAACTGGTTCAAAGGTAATAGTTTGTTCACCAGCCTGCCAGTCTCTCGGAAATGCAACTGGGACTGAAATGGTCTTAGACGATTGTGCAGGAATAACTGCAGATGCTTTTCCGTTCAATACATTTGTTTTGCCATTTACAATTACTTTTACTACTTCGATAGCAGCTTCTGTATCGCTTGTATTGGTAAAGGTTACTGGAATTCTAAAAGTGTAATTTCTTTTCCCCAGATTGGCAGGACAGGATATCTGAATAAGAGAAAGGGCCTTTCCTATGACTTCCTGTTCACTACCTTTCTGGTATTCTACAGCTGTAGTACCGGTAGAATTTGCGATAGTTTCCGTATAGATACCTGCACCAGGTGCTGTACTATTCTCTGTTCCTGCTGTTGTTTCGCTCGTAAAAGGTACCGTAATAAGTTTAAATGTCCAGTTCTGGCTCTTAATCTTATCCGCAATTCTGGTTATTTCTGTTTTTACGGCTTCATTTGTTAAAGGATAATAGGGAGAGGATGTAAGTGGAGCATGCATACCGTCGGTAATCATCACGATTACCTTGTTAGAATCAGAAGGTAGATCCAGCGTCCATTTCCAGGTACTTTCAAGTGCGGTAATTAAATCAGTGCTCGTTCCCAGTGGATACAATAATAAAACACCAGCAACTATTGCATTTATATCAGCGTTTGTCAGCACTTCTTTGCTGATTGGATTTTGTACAGTATCAGAAAAAGTCAGCACATGAAAGCGGTCGCCATAACGTAAATAAGAAGGCAAAATTGATTTGCAAATAAACTCTGCAACATCATTGTAATAAGGAATCATGCTTTGACTTGAATCTAAAAGAATAATGAGATCAGTAGTGGACTGAGCATATGTTACTGTTGAAATACCAAGTACAATGACTGCAAGAAAAATTGTTAATAACTTTTTGGTCATAATGATACTCCTTTATCAAATATCCGCCAATTCAATTTTAATAACTTTATAATTAAACTGCTTTTCATTTATTGAGAATGAAAGCATGTCATCGACTTTATGGTTTACTAATTTTTTACCAAGCGGTGAAAGGTAAGAAATAATATTATTAGCGGGATCTGATTCCCACGGACCCAATATTGTAAAAACTTCATTTTTATTTGTATTAAGATTCAGCAATGTAACTTTGGTTCCAAAAGAAATCTTTGTCGTAGAGGCACTTGCTCTATCAAAAATCTGAGCACGTTCAATCTCGTTCTTAAGTTTGGCAATTTTTGAATTCAGTTCATCTTGTTTTTCCTTAGCAGCCTTATATTCTGCATTTTCACGAAGATCGCCCAGCGAGAGAGCAAATGCAATTTCTTTTTGATTTGCAGGCACATCTTCATTAACTAATTTATTGAGCTGCTGTGTTTTTTCATTATATTTCTTTTCTGTTACAATTAAGCCGCGAGAAACAATTGATCGTTCTTCTTCCTGGAATTTAAAGTCGGGGAAGCGTTCCTGTATTTTTTTCCGAATATTTAATTTAATTGCCGGATCGATGGTTCTTACATCGGAAATAAGCGCATACATACGTTCAACTGCTTCTTTGCTTGACTGTTCAATAAATTTGGTAATTGCACCATCTCTGAATAAAAAGTTATCAATGGCTTTAATCAGTTTTTTATTCTCAACAGTGTTTTTATGGTTTTCGATTTCTTTATAACAGATATCAAGTATATGAATGAGAATAATGAGAACCTTATCGTAATAACGATAGAGTGGCTCTATCCATTTTTCTGTCCAGAGCGACCGGATCATCCAGATAAATGTTGAGCGGTAATCTCGATAATTTTCTATAACATTATTAAAGAGTCGAAGCAGCTGTTCTGTTTCACCAGCATCAAGAAGAATATCAATCATCGACTTAAGTTGAGTTGTTGGTAGTAGCTCCATGTAAATGGATACCCAGTTTGCAAGAGTCTGCTTGATGGTCTGAAGCAGCATCTGCCTGAGATTAGTGTCTTTAATAAAATTATAGAGAGCTGTGAAATCTGTATCTTTTGTAACAAGTTCTGTAAATGACACTGTTAGATATTTTTTTAACATTGTATGATGCTGAGCAAGTTCTTTGATAAAGAGATACGCAGCAATTGAATATTCATCTGATGTCTGTCCTGTTTTGATAAATGTTGCAACAAACTCAATCATTTCTGTAAAAAGCTCAGAATCGGTATCGCCGCCCTTATCAATAAAATTGCGAATGCATTGGAGTCGTGAAAAAAAGTTTTTCTCAGCCTTAAATTGATTGTATGTTTTTTCCTCAAACGTAAGCGGCCTGTCACGGACCATGTAGGTATTTACTGAATCACTTGTATTGCCAATAGTAGGATCGGTCTGCAGAATATCTTTAGCTTTTTTGCTCCACGATGTCCATTCGCTTTCGGTGAGAATTGCGGGAACAAGTTCTTTTTTAATAGTTTTGAGATCTGTATTGTTATCAAAGCTCTTTATAAGAATCTTGAGCGCCCATGAAATATCAGACTTTATTTTCTCTTTTAGAACTTCCTGTTTCATGATTGCTTTTAATACCCAGATATGATCTTTGGGTAGTACCTTGAGGTTATCAAAAGCCATTTTCAGGGTCATTTCGTGATTGCGTTTTTTAGCAAAATCAATATAAATATTTTCACCTTCTATTGAACGGATACGTCCGATACTCCAGTTTCTATGATATACAAAGTTTCCTACATCAAACTGAATGTGTTTTTCGAAATCGCTTATTGCTTCAAAAATAGCGCGGTATGTTTGAGAAATATTGGATATGCGCAGGCATTCTTCAAGCCGTGAATGGTTTGCATACTTTGCTCTATAGCATTCTACAATTTCTTTTCTCATAACAGGATTTCGGTCTTCATATTCAAGTATTTGTTTAAGAATAAGTATGGATGTATCCCAGTCTTTTTTAGTTTTATATACTTTATACAAATCCTCGAGGAGCTGCGCTGCTTTTTCACCGCTGATATTTTTTGCAATTTTCTTTTGTACATACAGGAAAAAGTAAACATCAGAAGGCGTTAGGGTTATAAGTTTTTCCCACATTTCTTTTATCATTGCAAATTGTCCCTTTGCAATGAAGCGGTGCAAAGCTTTGCGGTAATAGTCAATTGCAGTTTCAAGATCATTTTTTTGTTCATAGTATTCTGCAATTGTTTTAACAAGTTCGGTTTCTTCTGTGTCGATGCGGATTAATCGTTCCCAGATAGCAAATTTTTCTTCATTTTTGTTTTCATTCTCATAGCACTCTGCCAATCTGATAAGTGCATTACGATTTTCTACATAATCAAGTACCCTGAGACAGATATATTCAACGATGTTCCATTTATGGTTTTCTGTAAAAATATTGAGCAGTTCCACTATTGGAGAGTCGTCAAGTGTCTGACGGGTTAGGTTTATAATACCGGTTAGATATAATGCAATAATGCTGTTCTTTGAATGTGCCAGATGTTCTGAGCAGATTTGATATATTTCATCTACCAGTTTCTCTTTTGCAGCTTCATGATAAATATTATCTAATTCTTTTATTTGATTGACAGTGTACGCAGAAATTGCTGCACGTGTCCATTTTTCTTCATTGAGCATTTCCTGTGTTCGTTTGAGTATTCCAGATTCAGCCATTATAGTTCTCCTTATGTATAGTACAGAATAAAATCCTCATGTCATGATATATATGCTGCATACACTGATGCATCCAGTAACTTAATTTTAAGCAGATTTTCATCAATAAGTTTTTTATCGGCTTTTGTGATAATCAGGTGATCAAGATACCAAAAATAGCGAGTAATAAGCCGCGGAATAAGTATCATGCGGCGATTAGTAGAATTTTTTAATTCTGTCTCAAGCTCATAGATAGAGTGTCGTAGCTTGCTGACTTCTATGGGTTTTAATTCGCGTTTGACCGAGAAAATACCCCACAGTTCACCATATACAGGAATCCACTCTTCAAGCTCTATACCTGATTTACCAAGTTCTGCAACTTTTTCTTTAAGTCGCTGAATGGTTTGTGATTCCAGGAGCTCGATATCGATTTTTTGAGGATTGAGATAAAATGCTTCCCGAAAAAATGCTTTTGCCTTAACCGGTTCATTGATTAAATCGTATACATCAGCAAGTTCTGCGAGGAGAGCCGGATCTTCTTTTCTGGTTGATACGAGTGATAAAAACTGATCGAGCGCTTCCTGATAATTTCCAAGCATCTTGTTTGTTTGTCCAAGCTTAAAATTGATATCAGGTTCACTGTGTTTTTGTGAAAAGGCTAGAAATGCAGCATGTGCTTTTGTAAATACAAAGTGCTGAAATGCAAGCATCACTCGATTGTTAATAGTTCCATAGTGCTGTACTGAATGCTTAAATTCCTTCCACTGCTGTATCAATTTTTCGCCGTATTCAAAAGTATCTTCGTCGCATTCGATTTGTTCAAGTGATGACTGCCACCAGTTGACACATGTTAAGGCAAGAATGAGTTCCTGATTATCAAAATCTAAACGCAATGCCTGTTGAAAAAAATCAAGCGCATCGGCTAAATTACCGCATTCAAGCATAGAATATGCTTGTTCTAGAAGAGAAGCAATTGAAGATTGTGTACTGCTTTCAGTTTGTACCATGTGCGTTTGTATCTCTCTATTGTACAATCAATAACATAAAAAAGTCAATGAATCGAGTTGCATACAATTTAGCTAAAAAACAGCTTTAAGTGATAAACCGAGTGAGTATCCAATAGAAAACATGAAGCGTTCTGTTTGCCATTTCAGTGTTTCTTCGAGTTTGATAAACAACGTAACGCGTAGGAACGTGTCCAGAAAACTCTCTGCACTATAGGATTCTTCCAGAATCAATGTACTCTGAGCTGGGAGCGTTGAATAGGAAGCTCCAATTTTCCATGAGTCTTCTGCCTGTATACCCGCGCGCGAAAGCTTTATGAGCCAAGTTGAAACAAAAGCTTTTTCTTGAGCTGTTTCGGTATATGGATCTGGCAATTGTTTTCGGATAAGTTCGGTAATCCATGATACACTGTTTGCATGAACAGGGAACCTGTTTTCGCCTGTAACAGAACAGGAAAATCCCCTGCCATACTCAGCTTCTGTATATTCGCAGGTAATTGCAGTATTAAACTTGCTGTTTCCGGTAAAATAAGCCTGCAAGTTGCCTTGTATGGTAAAGTAAATAGCAGAATTTGTTTGTGGAAAACCAAATATGGTCGTAGAGAGTTTCCACTGGTATTCATCAAAGGTATACGCTGTAAAGTATGGAATGTATCCGTACTGTGAAAAGATGTTGCCAGCTTTTGCTCCAATAATTCCTGATATACCAAGCTTTTGTACAGGTACAGATCCATGCTGCTGATACTCGCTAAAGCTTTCAATTTTAATGAGGGCTGGAATAACGAGATCCCACAAACCATAACCGAGCGAACGCTGAAAACTAAGTCCATATCGTTCATTGAATTGAGCTTGAGGATACTCTGCAAGCGCTATAATAATGGATTGTGCATAGGTGTTGGTAAAAAATGGTTCCCACATGCATTGAGCAGCAGCTACTGTGAGAAATGTTGCAAGCCAGGTATCGATAGCTGATGCAAAAGAATCATCACTACCTGTTGTACGTATTGAATAGCTCTTGTTGATAGAGGGTGTTATGGAACCAGCTGGAAATGTGAACTGTGGCGCAAGTTCAATTTGAAAATCCGAACCAGCTTTTTCTGTTTTATAAATTGAATACAGGCTTCGTGCCTGGAGCGTTAAACCAATAGTCTTTTGTACCATAGTTATTTTTAGGTTTCTATAAAAGACTTCTGGATCAGTGAATGTAACAAGTGTTGCCCAGGAATCGGTGTAAGCAGAAAAAAAATCAAACTGGGATAACGAATGCACCCATTGCTGTTTTAACTCTGAGTTAATGGCAATGAACTCAGGCCTGCCTGTAGCAAGCTTCCATGTTTGCGTTATAGTACCTGAGCTAAATATGCTTGATGCACTCACGGTCACAGGGAATGGTGTCGAGAGAGTACCGCTGATTCCCTGACTGAACCTATCTGGTTCCCGGGCAAAAGAAAATTGATTCTGAAAGGAAAATGGAAATAAATCGGGTTCGAGACGAATAGAACTGTGAAATGCAGGAATTACCCGTGCATCAGTATAAAATAGAATACTTCCCAGTGTTGTTTCGAAAAAACCAAGCTTCCAGAAAGCCTGTACTTCACCGCGCGCGGTAAGCGGGTTTACTGTCGTATCATGCCAGTAGAGTTGTTCGTGCAGTGAAATCGATGCATAACGCTGCATCCAGGTCAAACTGCCCTCCTGTGCCATTCTAAAATTGGGAAGTGGATTATAGAGCACTGGTTCACTGAGTATAAAGCTGGATGGTTCGTCATTTAAGTATAATTTTAGTGTATTAAAAGCTACAGAGCTTTCTTCAGGAATTTTGCCAGTGATGCTTGAAATAGATAGTGGTGAATTGTGTGTGTCATAGCACAGGACCATGCCAGTTTTAATGTTTATTGAAATATGTATCCATTCATTTGCTGGTAAATTACCAATAGGAATACTTTCAATGCGGAGACTGTTTGTGCCAGTTCCTAGTTCAAGAGTGAGTTCTGCAGCTGGATCTGAACTTGTATTTTGAATATAGAACCCGATGGTTTCATAATTTTCCAGCCGTATGTTGGTGTCACAAACCAAATAAACCGATGTTCCAGCTGCTGTTTTATCGTAGCTCAGTACTAAGAGCTTTGGTTCGATGTTTGTTTCAGGGAGCAGAAACGTGTCAGTTGTTGTTGCTGTAGAAACAGTTACTGGAGTACCCCCAATGTGCATGAAAGATGTAGGTTTCCACCTCTCGCTCACAGGAAGAGTAACAGGACTACTCTGCGAAAATTGAGCTGAGTATGCAGCGTTAACAAGTAATGCACGATCAGTATCATACGATCGGTCATAGCTCCACAGTAAACCTCCATATAATTTTTCGATGCTTATGAGTGAAAAATCCTCTGGTACAGCAAAAATACCAGAAAGTATAGTATCGAGCGTAGAAAATTCAGAAAGATTAGCCATATATCCTGCAGCAGCTACAAGCTGACCGTTGTTTCGATTAGTTGAATACTTTTTGCAAGTAATAATTAATTTATCGGTGGGTAAGGGTGGTGGAGATACGGTAAGCGTATGGGTAGTGCTGTCATAGCTAAAACTCGTTGTTTCAAGACCATTGCGATAGACAGTGATTGAACCAGGAATTACCGCTTCCGATAAAACAATACTTTCACGCGCTTCAAGAACGTTTGTAATGATAACAAATGATGATGCAGAATTTGTTTGTGTGGCATCATAAATCCATGGATTGTCTGCATAAAATGGACGTGAAAAATCATCGGTATGGGGATCCTCTGCATTGTTCCGCACTACCATAATGGTATTGGCGCTTACCGTGCGGGTTGTAAAATTTGAATCAACGGTATTGCTATCTTTATTGATTACCGAACATGCCTGAGCGCTCGTATCTGCTGGAATGCTGTATACATTTTTGAGTTCCAGGGGATTCGTATCATCGGGAAGAAAGAGTATAAGCTCATAAACTGCTGCATTTTCTCGTATTACAGCACGAAGTTCTTTTGTCACAGGATTTTTGAGGATTAGTATGCCTGTTTGCTGGTAATAGTCGTATGTGTCAGGGAATACAAGGGAAGACTGTCCCCTGTCTATTGTATAGAGTGAGACAATTTGTGCCTGGGCTGGTAGTACAAAAGCCTTGCCCCGAAGCCACTGTGCTGGATTTATCGAGAGCTTTGTTTCTTCACTGTAGCCATAGTACGTATAAGTTTCATATTGCACCGTATCCCATCGGAGCATGGCCTCTGCATGGTTCAGGGTTTGTGTGTTGATGACGTCTGCTTTGATGCCAAATGATGATGCCGGGTTCCCTAATCCGGGAAAGCTCTCATTTTTTATTGATATGTTTGAATTACCAACTCGTATTGATAGGAGTACATCGTCCAGCTGTTTGTAATACCCTGCGCTGAATTTATTGTTATCCGGATCATTCCCTATTTGAGCTTCAAACCACAGTGATTCTGCCAGTGCAAGGAACAGGTACACATCTGGTACCTGTTTAAAAAGCAGCGGAACACCGCTATATACGAATGGAATAATCTGCACAATACCAGAGTGAACAAGTTCTGCCTGCCAGCTTCCACGTATAAACAGTGAAACTTCAACATCGTTGATACTGGTTGTGAGGAGTGTTTCTGGCGCTTCTTCTCCTCTTTGCAATGGTTTTGGGATTTGCTGAGAAAAACAGAGTGTTGATACGATGAACAGCACCGCAGTAGCAATAACTCGTTTCAAATGGTTACAGAGCCTCCCTTAATAATTGTATTTTAGCATGAGCTATTGTATAATGGAAATGCAGGGTAAGCGAGCATGTGCTGTACTGGAGGGTGCCTGTATGATGGTTGTTTCTATGTTCCATGTTATTGTGGAAATCCCAGAGTCTTTTACCATTAAAGATAAACGCATGGTTGTGCAGTCGATAAAAGATAAACTGCACAAGAGGTTCAGAATAAGCTGTGCAGAGCTGGATCTGCTTGATTCACTCAGGTTTGCACATATTGGCGGTGCATATGTTTCAAATTCAATCGAAGTAGGAAACTCTGTGATGCAAAAAGCGTTAAGTTTTATTGAAACATCGTTTCCGCTGCGTATCCATACAGTAGAATTTAATACTGAGCACTATGATTAAAAAAAAATTTTCTTTAATTTTTTTAATTTTATCATTTCTATTGCAGAGTTGTGTCAGTGAACTTACCTATTCGATCCGGGAAAACAATCAGATTACCATTGGGTTTACGAGTACCATGCCACTCATTATATATTCACTCATAACTGAGAATATTTCTCCCGGATTACCGGTCAATTTTTCAAGAGCAAATGTTATGGAAAAACTTGAAAAGGTAAAAGGTACACTAACGTTTTATAAGATTGAACAGAAAAATGATTCGGGTTATCTTGAAATTACTGTGCAGTTTGCATCACCAGAAAGTGCAAAACAGTTTTTAACATCGTATGGAGTAACTATAAATTATTCTGTACAGGAAAAGAAATTTGAATTGCATTACGCAGCCTTACAAGCTTATATTTCTGAAGAAGTATCAGGGTTTATTTCGCTCCTCATTAAGCCTTTTTCCCAAACAGTTCGAGTCACCCTGCCATTCAGAAATTTAAGAGCACAAAATGGAACTGTTAGTGGAAACACTGCAACCTTTACGAATACATTTTTATCGCTAGAAGAATTTTTCCCCAGATCAACATACATTATTACCTGGTAACACACAGGAAGGAGCACGGTATGAAAAAGTTATGGATATTTTGCATTGTAGGTTGTTTTGCTGCAGTTACAGTAATTGTTTCCTGTCTTTCTCTTGATACAGTATCAGTGAAGGTGCAGACAGGTAACACAAGTGTTGAGATTGCTACTGGGAACTCACAAAACACATCAGCTGGAACGAGTAAAATCACAAATGAACAGCTTGAAGAAATCAATACGTATCTCATAAAAGCTCAAGAAGCGCTCGATATGAACCATTTGCAGGAAGCAGTTAAGCTATATATTTCTGCATTGATAAGGGCAGAGAAATATGCAGTTCAGGAAAAGATACAGGAAATTACAAATATACTCAACAAAGTTGGTGCAAAATTTACTATTGAACCTGGTAATATCTGGAAATCGAATACTGAAAAACCAGTAACCGGTAACTGCTTTTGGGCTGCACAGGCTAAAGGCATTATGCCAGCCCTTAACATTTATGAAAACTTTGGTTTTGGAAAGAGTCCTTTACAGGATGTTTCTATACGGTTTGAGTTTATTGAAAACAATGGTACACTTGTACCAACTGTAACCACCGATGCAACAGGGTTTGCCTCTACAACTATAAGCGGCATCAAAGATCCAACGAGAGCAGCAAGGATACGGGCATATCCGATAGTTACCAACGAAGGGTATACCTATGCTTTCAAAACGGTTTACTACGATTTTGTGTATATTCCCACTCCATTTGTTGTGCTTGTTTATACAATGGAAAAAGTTGGTTCCTCCGTTGGTAGCTATACACGAAACATGGAAACAATCAGCCAGACACTAAAAACAGTGCCGCTTCAGCCAGTTTTAATGCAAGAAGCTGTTAATCCAAATAGTTTCCTCGCAGCGCTCCAAGGTGATGTTTCAAAAATTGCTGTTTCGCAAAACGTAAATCCCGATTTATTTGCGCTCTTCTATATAGAAATTAAAGAACCGTATCAATATTCTGCATCATACAAAATATTTCTCTGCATGGGGTCGGTAACGGTTAGAATACTTACAAGAGAGGGTGTAGTGCTAACATCATTGGTTTTGACTGATATCAAAGGCTCAGGCAGAGATGGAACAGCTGCAATCGAGAGCTGTCGCAATGAAATTGCCACCGCATTAGAACAGCGCATGTCCCAAGACGTGCAAAAGTTGTATAAAGATATTTATAAACAGTAGTGCAGCATTGCCTCTTTGCTGACCAGTAATTATTCCTCCGTATTACTGTTCGTATTGTCACGAGGTTGTGATTTAATAAGCAGGTCACGCGCACGTATGATTTTTCCACGTCCCTGTTTTTTTAACTCAGCAGCTGTTTTTTCCGCTTTTGCCTGTTTCAATTCACTGTCTGCAAAGAGATACTGCTCATGTTCATTGGTTTCTGTGATATTGCTAACACCAAGTCCCAATAACCGGACTGGCTGTCCATTCCACTTTTCATAAAGCAGCGCACATGCAGTGCTAAAAAGCTCGGAACAATTAAATATCGGATGTTTAAGAGTTTTCTGTACATTTACTGTTATAAAATTATCATACCGTATTTTAAGAAAAACTGTAGTCGCGCTCGCATTGTGGTTGTAAAGGCGCTCCATAACTTCTTCACAGAGTGTGAGCAGTTTTGTTTCAAGAAATTCCCGATCGGATATATCAAGTTCAAACGTTTCCTCTGTACTTAATGATTGAGAGCCTTTTCGTTCCTGATAAATCCCTGGGTCATGTCCATGAACAGCAAGGTAAAGAAACTCTCCAAATGCGTTTCCAAAAATTTGTTTGAGCATACTCTCACTCATGCCAGCGAGCTGTTTTACCGTCACAATGCCCAATTCAGCGAATCGCTCCTGTGTTTTTTTACCTGCTCCCCATAATTTTTTTAATGGTAGTTCCTGCATAAAAGCAGCTTCTGTACCAGGTTGAACGTATGTTATGCCGTGCGGCTTGTGTATATCACTGGCAATTTTTGCAACATAGCGGTTGCTTGCAATACCGAGTGAACATGATATACCGATCTCTTTGCTCACAGCATCCTGTATGCGATGAGCTGTTTCTAACGGTGTACCCCATAATCGTTCTGTTCCGGTCATATCAAGACTTGCTTCATCAATTGAAATTTGCAGCATATCAGGAGTAAAACCAGAAAGTATTTCCATAACCTTATTGGAAACTTCACTGTAGCGTTTAATCCGCACAGGCAAAAATACAGCAGAAGGGCATAACCGATATGCTTCACTGATAGGCATTCCGGAACGTATACCAAACGCTCGTGCTTCGTATGAACACGTTGAGACTACACCTCTGTTTCCCGGAAGCGCACCCACAATGACAGGTTTACGCTGTAATGCTGGATTGTCAAGAATTTCCACCGAAGCAAAAAACGCATCAAGATCGATATGGATAAAAAATTTTGCGCTCATTGGTTGGAATCCTGTGTGTGTGGCAATTTTTTACTGTAAGGAGGGATAAGTATAATAATGATACTGCTAATAGCAATAAAACTGGATACCAGTACTTTAGCTAACATTTCAGCAGGTATTGAAAATAGTAATCTATCATGGAGAAAAACCGTAATCCAGAACAGTATTGGAAAGAGTATGATGCCATATCGGAGTTTGCTGCTACCTGCAATTTGCTTGAGTAGCAAAAGAGTGAGCAAATAAAAGGTAATTACAAGCGAGTAAAAGAGCATTACAGAGGTGAGTACCATTGTAAGAAAAAATATCCAGAACTGTCCCGACGAATGTGCGCGAATTCGATAAACAATAAGGTTGATGAGAAATAAAAGACTCACAATAATATAGAGATAATCTGCTTGAATTGGTATGAGCCATGCAAGCATCGGCAACATATAAATACGATTGCGCGTGAACGTTGTCTTTAGGAAAAGTAGAAACAAAGAATTCCAGAATGATGAATCTAAAACATAATGTTCTGGTAAGACAATCTGCAATTTTTCCAGACCAAAATTGTCAGTACGGTGATCATAAAAAAAAGAATCGATGAGACGAAATTGAGTTTTTTCGCCTTTCTGATCAAAAAATGATAAAAGTTCAAGTGATGTTTTTGTAAGCGCTGTTTTGTCAAAAATAATCGTGTTGTCATCTGAAACGTTTACAATGAGTAGAAATTGCAGTTGTGGATAGAAAGCATGTATAAAATCCATCAAAGTGCTATCTGTACTTTTAGAAAAAAAAAGGATAATCGGATACTCCGTAGCTTGAAAATTGGTGAGTATTGTTTCCAGTTCTGGTAATAATGATTTTGGGAGTATTATTCCTGTGTGTGCATTGTTCGATGCTGCAGTAAGCGGAATTGCTGCAGTAATGAGCTCTGAAAAGGGATAGGGAAAGCCAGTTTTTTGCATTGCTTGCGCTGCTTTAGTATCTTGAGAGAATATCGTATATGCACATACAGTAATAAGTACTATTACAATAATTTTTTTCATTGTTGAGCCTGATGTCCGAGCATGACATATTATATAAAAGTATACAATATCAACGGTTAGTATATAACAGCGTACTATAAAATAAAAGTGCAATCCGCATGTTCGTAATAAACTATCATTATATTCTGCCGATAAGTTAAAACAAGAGTGATAACGTTTCGTAAACTGCAAGGTGTATGCCTTATTGCAAAAAGTAATCACACTCGGTATCATACGACGGTATGCCACTATAAAAACAGGGAGTAGACTGGTACAATGAGCGCACAGGGTAAAAAGGTTGTTATAGAGTTACCCCTAAAAGTGATCTTGACAGATGCAGGTACCACCTTTTTTATCAATAACAAAAAAACATTAAAAAAATTTAAACTTGCTGATAATGTAGAAGAATATGGTATTTTTCTTGATAAATTTACACCACCAAGCCTTCAGCGGCTTATCATGATAGATTATGTCAATAAGATTGAGCTTGCGACAACAGAGTTCTTGCGTATACGCCAGGAAGTCATGGATCTTACAAAATTGATTACCTATTCCATGCTGTACAGGCAGTTTGATGGCTATGTGTTTCAGCAGGTGATGGCAAGTGATTTAATAAAAAACTGGAATCGCAAGAATCCATCTAATATTATAGATGAAAAGACAAAGACAAATGACCAGACATTACAAACATGGCTTCGTTCAAAGTATGATGAGCTCGAAGCAATGAAAGAATCGATACTTGCGCCGATGCATGCTTTTATCACCAAAAATACCAATCTTCAACCCGATGAAAAAAATGTTCAGCTCCTTTTGTCTGAAAAATTTTTGAATAACCTTCGTCCATTTATCTGGTTTATTCTCAATAAATTTAAGGAGCTTGATGGATATGAAGAGTTATTAAAAAAGATTCGTACAACGCTTGCAGATTACATGGAAAAAGCAAAGCTTGGAGAATTTTTAGCACTCAACGTAATGGAATTAGTAACCAATGCTGAAAATTCAAACCTTAAGCGAGAAGCAAAAACTTTATTCAAAGGTACTGTTGATATCAACTCTGTGCTTTTTGATCCAGGAATTAGAAGACAGGTTATGGAATCTTTGAAACAAAAGGGTGATGTTGTCTATGTTTCCTGGAAACTTGGTTCACGGGGAGCATCAATAGGAACGCAAGGTAAGCTAACGGTAACTATTTATAATAAAGAATCCCAGTATGAAAAGATGCGGGAAACAATTGATGAGAAAAAAAGCGCTGATCTTAAAAAGAAATCGTTAACTGATTTTTATAAAGAATTGCCTCAAGAAGAAGCAAATACAGAATTAGGTCTGTATTACCTGTCATACCTTTCAGAAGCCTGCGAAAAAGTAAATGTTAAGTTTGAATCATTTGTTAATCAGGTAAGTGGCTCAGACTTAACAGTTATCACACTGGTTCTTAATATTTAGTTTTTATCATCTCTATTTGCCTGGTGCGTGAACATTCATTATATTAATATAAGAATTTCCTTATATAAGGAGAAATTAATGAAAAGTTTTAAACAGTTTTTTATGCTGGTTTTTCTCGAAATTTTCGCTATTATTTCTGGACTGAGTGTGAATGCACAAGAAGCCCCAAGCCTTTCTTTTGAGGCAGAGTATGGCGCTGGTAAAATTCTCTTGCACACCTATCGCGTGGGCTCGGTTGATCAAGGAAATACCGATTTCAATTTTCTAACGCAGGGCGGGCAGGAACTCTTGTTTCCCTTCGAGCGCTATACAGCTATTATGCTTCTAGGAGGCAGGCATGATATCCGGTTTTTGTATCAGCCTTTTGAGCTCGTAACCGAAGTCCGATTTAGAGATGCAGTTCAGATTGATGGTGTCTTGTTTCCTCAGGCAACACCGATGCGTTTAACATACAGCTTCCCTTTTTACAGGCTTACCTATCAATACCGATTCCTCACAGATAATTCTGGTTCATGGCTTCAGGCAGGTGCAGCATTACAAGTTAGAAACGCATCAATCAGGTTTGAGCAGCTTGATGGAACACAACTTGCTGTATCTCAGAATCTTGGTTTGGTCCCTGCCTTTGCACTTTCTGGTCGGGTAGCCATTGGTACAAATCTATATGCAGCCTTTGATATGACAGGTATCTATGCTTCATCAGCCTTTTTTAACGGTGCAAATTTCCAATTTGAAGGATCCATTCTCGATGCATCGATTCGTTTTGGCACAAAGTTTGTCGATATGGCTGATGTTTTCCTGAATTTGAGATTTTTAGGAGGATCAGCATCCGGAGTTTCACAGTATGCACGGCTTGAGTGGAGCAATGCAACGTCACCTGAGACTGCGAATTACCTTGCCCTTATGAGTGTTACTCTCGGTGCTACACTTAAGTAGGATCATTTTACTCTGTTTTGCTTATACTAACAGCGCTGGTAGGTAACCTGCTGCCGTTTTTTATTAAATTTAATGTTTGCACATTTGGAATCACTTCCTTGCTTTTCACGTCTCTGACATTTCAGGTATACTTTGTTTTTTAGGGAAAAGCACTGGCGACGGATCCTTGTATGAGGGGGTAGCAGAGCAGCCCTGACCACCCAATCACTCATTTTAAAGTTCTCTCAGGTTGTCGGATGGTCAGACTTCGGAGCGAGGGGGAGCATGCTGATATGAAAAAACAGTTAGTGAGAGGATTTCTCATCGAATAGATGTGCTCTCCCTTTAGAATATCTATGTGAAAAAACATTAATAGTGAATTTTGTTTTAATTTAAAAAATGCCAGGGTTTATAAAATCCCTGGCAGAAAGATTAATAACAATATTCTAGTGTGTTATGCTCTAAGGCCGGTTAGCGCATCGTTGGTTTCTCTGAATTTCCTTACAACAACAGGAAGAATTCCTAGTGCAACTTCAGGATGTGTCTTCATAAATGAGTTAAACTCCCAGGAAGCTAGTACCAGGCATTCCGTTTCTTCGATAGCGGTTACTGTTGCTGTTCGTGGTGCTCCATCAAGTACCGCAAACTCACCAAGTATGTCACCTGCAGTGTTTTCTGCTATTTCTACAACACGATTGTCTGGAGTTGTTTTTGTTACTTTAACCTTACCCTTAGTAATAATAAAAATACCTATTCCTTCTTCTCCCTGTTTGATAAGTATATCACCCGGTTTGTAAACACGTTCGGTACATAACTGCGCAATACTCGCAATGTACTTTTTGTCAAGTTCTTTAAAAAGACTCACATTAGCAATTAACTGCTCTTTATTCATACAAGCTCCTTCTTATGTGCATTTTCATACAATAATACAATACTGGAAATATTTTAAAGAGTCAAATAGAATTATTTAAAAGAAAAATAGATACCAAACATGTATAGCTGATTAAAAGGAAATCCAAACAAATATAGGTTTGATGCTAATTCCTTTAATTGTGGCATATATAGGAAATTAAAGCCAATATGTGATGTTTTTCCGGTCTTAAATCCAATATACAGTTCTGGAATCATCATAAGTGCAAAACCTATAAATGATCGAAAATCAGGAAAGAGAGGTAATAAAAGAAAATTGGAACACACCGTAATGCCTCATCATAAATTCTTACCGTAAGCGTACTGGATGCATCATGCAAAAATCTTACCAAAGCATTCCGTGTTTGTCACTGTACTAGGCAGAGTTTCGCTTGTTTTTATGAATAATAACAAGGTCTGCAATAGCCCGATCAAGCTTTTGTTTTAGTTCGACAATCGATAGTTGCTCCCTTTGTTTCATGGCAAGCAGCTTTGAAGCATGCGGTACCAGTGGCGATTCAAGAAGTCTCTCATACGGTGTTTTACATTGTTCATAGATTGTATGGACTTTTGCTCCAATCCTGGTTTTATTGATTATTTTTTGCGTCGGATAGAAGTAATTGAGCAACAAATTCAAAACAGTATACACTTTTTTCAGAGCTTCAAATTCTTGATCACTGTCATACCGCATATATCCGACAAAACGGCGTACGGCATAGTCATTTTTTTGCTCAACAAAGCACTTGTCATTCTTGTGGTATGAGCGAGATCTTGTAAATGTGACACCATTTGCAGTACACCAATCATAGAGCTGTTTGTTGATGAATTCGAATCCGTTGTCAGTGTCCACTCCAAGCAACTCATACGGCAGTGATTGTTTTAGGCTCTCGGCACCCTCCTTGACCCAGCGATGAGCACTGTTTCGCAGTGCTATGAGTACGGTCTAGCCTAGACAAACATCGGTCATGGTCAATGTTCTGCAAAACTCGCCGTGTACGGTTCCGCCATCATGAAAAACAGTGTCAAATTCAAAGAAACCTGGCTGTCGCTCTTCGAAACTAAATGATAGCCTTACCGGTATTCTATACTTAAGAAACCCTGATTTTTTGCCGCTATACCGCGCTGCGTTGGTAAGTTTTGCCCGTTCAAATGCCATTTTTCTATCAATCGTTGCAGAGCTTACGCTGAGTAGTCTAGCTTTGATTGATTCATCGATGCCAAAGCTATCATACCTCATTAATTCGTCAATATTACGTCGTATGATGTATGCAAGCCGTTTCCCACACATATGGTCGAAAAACTCCCAAATCTTTTTTAAACACCTACAAAACACAGCATCGTATCAGCATATTCCTTGTCGTTTTTTCCGTTTTTGCTGTGTCCCGACGACTATCTTGACAGCTTTGCCATTGCAAGTATGTATGACCTCCTATCCCCAAGTAGACAAGAGCATGGTTGCATATTTCCTGTGATACCCCGTGATGTTCACAAAATTACACAAGATTTTTGTTTTCTGCTTCTTTTGCGATTTTTGATACAGCTTTGCTGTTTCCCGTGTTAGCGCCTTTTTTTCGCTCATAGTTAACCCCATGATTTCACCCCGCTGTAAGTGTATAGCAGGGTATAAATTACATAAATTCACGGTAAGAATTTATGATGAGGCATCAGACTACATTTGGGTAAGATTTTTGATGATGCAACGCGCCCTATAGCCTCAAACCATCAAATTTGATAGCATACGATTCGAGTAATGTGTAAGGGAGTTAGAAACATGGCTGTAACTGCAGATAGTATTAAAACACTGCATCCTCTCGAAATACGTGTCTTACGAACATACAAGCCTGGCGATCATTTAACAGCCAGTCTCTTGTGCAGTGATCTGGGTTTTGTTGAAGGGCAGGCAAATCAGGTATATGCCTGGCTTACTGCAAAACAGCTTGCACGTGATATTGAACGTAAAGTTTATAATGTTTATGAGCTTACCGATCTTGGTAAATCATGGCTTGAAAAGGGTACTCCGGAACAGAGAATGATTACCTATCTTGAAAACCATGGACCAGAGTTCATACCTGCTATCTGTACAGCACTTGGGCTGGAGCAGAAAGATATAGGGAGTGCATTCGGCCGCTTAAGCAAAGACGGTGCAGTAGGCATGACCGAAGAAAAGCGCGTTAAGCTTATTGATAAACAAAAAGATACGCTCTCACTCGCAATACAGGCAGTGCTGACTCGAGTACAAAAAGCAGGAGGTTCGATTAAGGAGTTTGAGCTTTCAAAAGAGGAACAGGCAACTGCAGGCAGCATTGCAAAAAAACGTGGAGCTGGTGACTCGCCGCTCAAGCTTGTAGAGCGTGAAACAATAACGTGGACCTTAAGCGATGCAGTTTTAGCAATACAGGAAGAGCTCAAGTCAATGCCAGAGCAGGAAGAGATAGGAGCGCTCACACAGGACATTCTCACAAACGGAACATGGAAAAATGCGCGGTTTCGGCCATATACCATTACAAACCGTACGTCACGGGTTATTCCCGGAAGACACAATTCATATGTTCAGTTTCTCGAAAGCGTAAAAGATAAATTGGTCTCCCTTGGGTTTGAAGAGTTCGATGGCAGTCTTGTAGAAACAGAGTTCTGGAACGGTGATGCACTCTTTATGCCTCAGTTCCACTCTGCGCGCGATATTCATGATGTTTACTATGTGGCGGAACCGACTCATGCTGACACTATTGAAGAGCCTTACTTTAGCCGTGTCGCTCAGACTCATGAAAATGGAGGATCAACTGGTTCACGAGGCTGGGGATACACATTTGATAGAGCTTTCTCACGCAGGCTCATTCTCCGCAGTCAGGGTACGGTACTATCTGCACATCAACTTCCTCATG